>Ga0209800_10002505_pt1 | contig 16154 bp, 15 predicted proteins | sample Higcelweek8metaG_FD_187174 | JGI IMG/M metagenome (GOLD analysis project Ga0209800, IMG submission 187174) | Freshwater pond sediment microbial communities from the University of Edinburgh, under environmental carbon perturbations - High... | ecosystem: Environmental > Aquatic > Freshwater >...
AGCTTTCTTCGTTCTGACTCTTAATCTGTCATTGTTAATTTCTCTTCTCTTGTTTTTTCTGAGGTCTTTTATAGATGTTTTTAGATTTGGCATTGTATTTCTTTAATAATATAAACTGTCTAAAGTTAGCGTATTATATATATAATTCCTTTGTTTGTAAACATATTCGTTTGTGTTAAACTTGAAGTATGGAAGGAAGCCGCAAAATCAAAATTACAGTTAGTTTTGTATTGGTTTTGATTTTGGTTACAGTTGGAATTGTATTTTCGATTATAAATAATAATAAGGCAAAACAAGAAAAGAATGATGTAGTGATGGGGCAATCTGATATCTCGGGAGTCCCATATATTATTAGTCTTCCACCGGTAGTTGCATATGTTGGAATTGAATATGTATATGATGTTAAATACTCGGATAGTGATAGCAAGGTAGGGGATATCAAGGTGACATTAGAGAATGCGCCTGCATGGCTGAGTATTGAGGGCTTGCGTATCTTTGGTATTCCTACTGTCGGGAATATAGGGCAGAGCAAATTTAATGTGCGGATTTCTGATGGAGTTAATTCTTCAATTCAGGAAAATTATATATTAGTGCAAGAGAATGAAGAAGAGTAGGCTATTCATAATTACAGGTTTCTTTGGATTGTTTGTAGTTGGCATTGCGACAACTTTGATTTTTGTCAAAAATACTTTTGGTTCTGATATTCTGTCTACGACAAAGAAGGATTGTGTTCCTTACAATATTTTTGTTGCAAAAACAGAGCAGGAATATGCTGTAAAGATCTCCTGGAGTACAAAGAAAGAATGTATGGGTTTTGTACAGTATGGTGGGCAAAGAGAGACGTTGAGCTCAATAGGGATAGATCAAAAGAATAAGGTTCAGTCTAAAGAACATGAGGTAATATTGGAGAAGCTTCTAACCACGCAGAAGTACTACTTCTTAGTGAATTCTGACAATACAGCATATGGATATAATGGAACCGCATTAGATTTCTCAATTAAGAATCTCTAATTATTTTCTTCTCTCAGATTTTCTGATTATGCTTTCTTCAAAATACTTCTTAGGTTTAAACAATTTCCACGTACTGAGTTCAGTTGATTTGTATACTTCTGAGTCTACAAACTTCTCAACTAAGACTCTTCCCTTTGGTCTGCTGTAGATATACCAACCGATTGTTACTACTACGATTCCGAGTATTACCTTGAAGATTACGGAATCGAATATCCCTGTGCTTGGTGTAGTTGGTGTGTCATCTGCAGCATCTGGATCTTCACAGTTTTGAGATACGGTAATATTTACTGATGTTCTCAAGGACGATGGATCTGTTGGTACTTCTTCAGGTGAGACAACGACTTCATTTTTATTCGTTCCTGTCAAAGCATTTGCTCCAGCCTGGGCTTGGAAGAGTACAGTCAAAGATTGATTTGCACTTAATGTCCATCCACCTGTCTTAGATATGGTGACCTGCTGAGAGGTGCCAACTGTAGCTGGAGTTACGTAACCAGAATCTGTTACTAATACACCGTTTATCTTTGTAGTACCTGTAGCATATGCAAATCCCAATGGGAGCTTATCTACTATGGAAGTAATCTTTTGTGAAGTCGTACTCTTGTTCGTCACATTTATGGTGTATTGAACAGTATTTGAAGGTGCAACTCTTTCTACACATGTAAGGTTTGAAGTATTACTTACCGTGAAGCTTGAAGCTACGATATCATCTGTTCCTGTGTCAGTGTCATCTTGAGCATCTGGGAATGTCACATTACTTGTTGCTGAACCAATAGAGACATTGGCTATGTAGACCTCAGATTTAACAGCTAATGCTCCTGTGTGACTATCTAATTGTGAGAAACTCTTAGAGTTAGAGAAGTTTGTTGCATTGTATAAATCTTGCTCTAAGATTTCAATTATTCCGGCGGTTTGATCTACAGTGAATCCTTTTGTCATAACCAATTCAGGATATGCATTTTCAAATGTGAAGCTTATTTTCATATTTTCAGAAGTAGTTAGGTTGCCTGCAGAAATCTTTGCATTAGAAATTTTCATTGTTGTACCATCCAATCGTGTTGTAAGCTGAATGTTGCTAACACTCGATTCTCCAGCTTGTTTTATCTCTATCAATCTTCTACAGATAGCGGAGTTGATTTGTTGATTATCTGTGGTAGTACCTGTCGCTACGATATTTATAGCTGTAGCAGTACTAAGATCAGTTATTGTTTTCTTAATACTTAATTTGTTAGGAGTAATGACATCTGGTTCTACAGTCTCGTTATTTATTACAAACTTATACCCAGAATACTCTTTATCAAAAACGGCTTCTATGGTCAGTTGGTCTGTAGAAGTAATCGAACCGGTTACAATTTTTCCATCTTTATCTGTAATCGTCATAGCACTACATCTAGAATCAGATATGCTTTGTAGTTGACAGATTTGATAGAGGTCTTGTTGGGTTGAGCTGTTTAGATTATTTGTAGAGAGTTTGCTTGTTGCACAAGCTGCTTTACATGTTTCTGTAGAGGTATTGGTTGCAATTTCGAATTGGAAGGCTCTTCTAGGATCTCCACATTCAGTAGTAACTGCTGGATCTATGTAGTAACAGCCACAAGTGACATTGTTTGTAGTATCTGTATTGGTGTTTGTATCTTTAATTGTGTAGAAATATATTGCTACACCAATTAATGCTAAGCCTAATATCCCTGTTATGACAAGAAGAACGGTTTGTAGTTTCTTTGACTTTTTCTGTGTTGTTACTCTTATTCCTTCTTCCATTAGGGCAGGTATAGATTTGAATATTCTCTATTCAGTTTAAGTTAATAACAATGTGGTGTCAATTGGATTTTCACTAGAGGTATGGGCATATGAGGGTTAATCCTAAATGGCCATCGATTCTGCCAGTTTTAATCTGTAAATCAAGATTAGAAAGCTTTCTGTATATCTGTATTAATTGCTTATTCTCATAGTTTTTGGAGGTATCTAGTATTGAGGGTAGGGTAAATGGTGGAATTCTTAGGATTGAGCAGATTTCTTTAAATGATTTCTTTTGGTCATTAAGATGTTTAACAAGAGTTAGAATCCTAAGATTACGGGCTAGCATTGAAAGTATGTAGTTAGGGTCATTGTTTTGTCTGTACAGATTTTCTAATATTTCCATACTTCTAGCCTTGTCCTTAATATTTATTGCATCTATCAATGCCCATATATCTTTTTCTAATGTATCTGCTATGTATGTTGTATCGTTTTCTGGATCTAGCTTTAATTTTTGTATTTCATTTACACATCTTTCAGGATCATAGTTAGTTCTTTCAGCGAGTAATCTTTGAACTGTAGGATCAAATTCTAAACCATTGCTATTTAGTTCTTCCTTCAGCCATGCTCCAAATGAGCGTTTGTTCATCTCATCATATTGTTCGAAGGCATTGTTTTCCTTGAAGAATTTGAAATATCTGGTATTTACTCTCACTTTTTCATCTTCCCAGAAGAAGATAGTGTCTGTGCCTGTGTTTTTTTTGAGTAACGCTAGGATACTTTCGATGAGCTTGTCCTTGTCCTTATTTTTGTACAATCGTTTGATTATGATTCCTCGATTAGTGATAAAAAGATTTTGACTTCCAAGTTTGTCAAAGATTGTTTGGGCATCTTGCGTCTCAGCATTAATCACCTGAAATTGTATTTCAGGGAATTGCATAGTTTCTTGCTTTAAGGCCTTTAAGGACAGATATGGCGATGAGCCATGGTATAGTTTGAATATCACTTTTTTATTCTGCTAACTGAATTGTTTTCCCAAGTAATATTGTAACATCTTCACCATTTAAATTGTTGGTGACAAACTCTGGTTTTGTTTTGTTTACAATATTAAGTGCTGTGGCAAATTCATCTACTGTTGCAGTAAATTCGTTTTCTGTGTGGGAGTATATATATGTCCCTTCCTTGTCAGAGTAGAGTGTTCCCTTGTTAACAATATCCATGTATGGGTATTGTTCCTTTAATGTTTTTACTTTAGCTGTGACTTCTGTATTTCCAAGCCCCGTATTGTAGACATATATGCTTGCATTCTCGCTGTATATTGCAGGTTCTTCCATTATTAGGTCTACGAATTCATTAATGTCAGCATACTTGCCCAATCCTAATTTGGGACCGATACGATATGCAGATACTGTTCCATCTTCATTGTATGCGTTTTGGTTAGAGACCACCTGACCGTTTGCAGCACTTGGGTCCAAGACGAAGGAATATGTTTTTCCATTCTTTTCATTAAAGTCTTCGGCAATGTTTAGGGCTGCTTGTATATCACTAATGGTAAATTCGGAGACTTTGATATTGTCTGCTACAGAAGATATTAATCCCATGATTGCTTTAGGGCTAGTTAATGTTTCTGTGCTTAGGATTTTGTCTTTAACGGCCATTATGACCCTCTGTTGTCTTCTTGCTCTCATGTAGTCTGAACCCTCACCGTTATCGCTTGAATGTCTAGATCTTGCATATTGCAATGCAGTTTCTCCACTCATATGCTGGATACCTGATTTAAAAGATACTGTCTGCACTTTTGTGCCAAGAGGATAGGTATAATCGGTAAAGCTATTTTCTACATTTATATCTACACCGCCAACTGCATCCACTATTTGTGTAAACCCGTCGAAGTTTACCATTGCATAGTATTGGATTTCTGTCCCCATTAATTCTTCTACTGTTCTTTTCAACTCGTTAAGTCCTGCGGCATCGTCTCCTTCTTTAGTAAATGCATAGACGGCATTTATTTTGTTGTACCAACCGGAACCTTCTCCGATTTCTACAGTCAAATCTCTTGGTACTGAAACCATTGATACATTGCTAGTGTCGTAATTGTAAGATGCCATTATTATGGTATCGGTATTTAATCCATCAGATGTTCCTCTTGTGTCTATACCAATGATTAAGCAATTTGTATATTTTCCAGAGCTATCTTTTTTAAGTTCAGGATCTACATTATTAAAGGAGAGTGATCCCGCATCTATCTTAAGTCCAATCTTTTGAAATATTGCCAATCCCTTGAATACTGCAAATCCAATGCCGGCCAATATTATTACTATGATCCCTAAGACTACAAAGATTGGCCATTTCTTACCTTTCCTTTTCTTAGGTTCTTCTATCTGAATCTTTGGTTCTGGAGCTGTAATCTCCTTTTCATCTGTGATTTCCATAGCAAGTGTCATAGTGGGGCAGGGCTAAAATTATCTAAGATACTGATTTACATTACTATTGTGTTCTGCAGCAGTTCTAGCATAATGCATAACACCGTCTAAGTCACTTATGAAGTAATAGTAGGTTGAGTTTACTGGATTTCTAGCAGCATTAATAGATTCTAGTCCAGGGTTGCAAATTGGGGTAGGGGGGAATCCAACTACGATTCTTGTGTTGTAAGGATTATTTGCAGCTAAATCCTGTTCAGTTATCTTACTTTCATCCCAAGTTTTGAGATAGTAGAGAGTTGTTGTGTCTAAGCCTAAAGTCCAGCCTTCGTTGTATCTCTTTAATATTATTCCTGTGATTATAGCTCTATCATTTGCAGTTCGTCCTTCCTTTTCAGTTAAGCTTGCTAAGATAATCGTTTGATATGTGTCATTAACGCCAACTTTCGTTTTAAATGTTTCTACAAGTCTTGTAGCAATATCTCTTTCGGTAACATCTGATGCGAATGCATATTTATCTGGGAACAGATATCCTTCTAAATCCTTAACATCGGAATTTAATCCAAATGCTTTTATGAATTCTTGATCAATTGTTAATGCTAGGAAAGTATCTTTGTTAAAAGTGCTACCGATATTTTTTACTAAAGTATCCGCTATCTCATCTTTTCTCAACCCTTCTGGTATTGTTACCCATACTTCTTGATCTTTACCATTTTGTAATGTCTGAATTAGTTCTTCAATGCTAAGATTCTTAGGAATACTGTAGGTACCCGCTTGAAGTTTTGAGGCTAGCTTATTCAATCTCAAATATACTTTGAAGTAGTTTGCCCATCTTTCATTCATGAGCCCTTTTTCAGTCAGGGATTTCAATATTTGGTCTACAGTTTCTCCTTCATCAATTGTAACTACAATTTTTTCTGAGTTATCACTGTTGGCTGTGGTCAAAGCATGGCTATAATCAAGCTTTATGATGACTCCAGCAATTACTACGGTTATTAATGCGAGGAAAAAAATTCTTACAATACTCTTCATTTATCTAGTGTTTTGAATTTAAAAATTCTTGTAAAAATACTGTTGCTGCTATTTTGTCTATTTTGTTTCTGAATCCTTTTGTATTCTGTCCAGAAGATATTAACATATTTTCTGCCGAAGTTGTAGAAAAACTCTCGTCGTACAAAATGATTGGTATATCTGTATTTCCTTTGAGTTTGTATTCAAATTGAGTAACATGTTTTTGTGTTGTATTGTGCTTCTCTATGAAGGCTTGTGGGTATCCCAAAAGGATTGTTTTTACTCTGTACTCTTCACAGATTTCTAGTATTTGTTTGATGATATCGGTTTGTCCGTGGTGCTCAGTTATGGAGAGTACTTCTAGTGGGGAAGCGATGATTCCCTTTGAATCAGATATTGCTAATCCAAAGTGTTTCTTTCCGTAATCTATTGCTAGTATTGGGTATTCAATCATATTATTCTAATACAGCTTTAATTCTTTTAATTCCTGCTGCTACATTTTCTTGTTTGGAGATTTTGAATTTTCCTAGTTCTTTGGTATTGGATACGTGTGGTCCGTTACAGATTTCAACAGAGTAGGGGTTTGTTTTTTCTCCAATGGTATATACTTTTACGATATCACCATATTTTTCAGAGAATGCTGCAAATGGTACCATCTTTAAAGCTTCTTCTTTGGGTAACTCTTCATATGTTATTGGGAGCTCTTTTTGTATTTGTTCATTTATCATTTCTTCTACTTGTTTTACTTGATCTGGGGTTAGTTTGTTGTCTGATGGATAGTCAAATCTTAATCTCTCAGGAGTTATATTACTTCCTTTTTGATATACCTGATCGCCTAATATTTTTCTTAATGTCGCTAAGAGTAGGTGAGTAGTTGTGTGATATTTAGTAGACATGTCTGAGGTATCTGCTAGTCCGCCTTTAAACATTCCTGCGGAGGAGGTTCGAGAGAGTTCTTGATGTTTTTTTTGCTCTTCATGGAATCCATTTAAGAGATTCTCTTCGTTGAATTCAATATTTCTATTCTGTAGTTCTTCAATTGTAAGTTCAATTGGGAATCCGTATGTCTCGTAAAGTTTGAATGCTTTGACAGGAAGGTCTTCACCATCTTTAATAATTCTGTCTGATTCTTTTAGACCATTTTCCAATGTTTTGCTAAACTTCTTCTCTTCTTCCTCCAATATATTTAATATTCTTTCCTTGGCTGTTTCCAGTTTGTTCCATATTGGTGAAAACTGTTGTATAGCTATTTCTCCAACCCTTCTAGTAAACAAACCTTCAATACCTAACTTTCTACCATGTCGTATAGCTCTTCTAATTATTCTTCTTAAAATATATCCCTGCTCATTTCTACTAGGTTCTACACCATCCATAATCATCCATGTAGCAGCTTTAATATGGTCTGTAATAATTCTTTGAGATACCAAAATATCATTCTTACTTAGTGATTTAACTAAGTCAAAAATTGGTTTACATATATCTGTTTCGTAAACACTATCTACCCCTTGGCTAATGCTCGCTAGTCTATCTAATCCTCCTCCAAAATCTATATTATGTCTTCCTAAATCACCATATTGATCACCTGTTTTGAGATACAACATGAAAACATTATTCCCAATTTCTACTTTCTTACCATTAACCTCGTAGAATATTTCAGAATCTGGTCCACATGGTCCTCCCTTAGCTAAACCCCACCAGTTATCTTCTTTTCCATTCTCTATGATTCTGTCTCCAACCTCAGCATCTATTCCATACTCCTTGAATAAATCTTTCCATGCTTCTATTGAATCTGTATCCTTTGGTGCTGTGTCATCTCCTACAAATACCGTTGCATATATCTTGTTAATATCAAACCCAAGTTCCTCAACAAAGAATTTCAATGTTAATCCGATAGCTTCTTTCTTGAAATAGTCATTTAATGACCAATTCCCAAGCATATCAAAGGCTGTACAATGGTATGCATCTCCGACCTCATCTATATCTCCAGTTCTTACACATCTTTGAACATTTACTAATCTTGTTCCTTTAGGATGAGTTTCTCCTTGTAAAAATGGTACTAATGGAAACATTCCTGCATTAACAAAAAGTACAGAAGGATCATTCTCTGGTACGAGTGGAGCACTAGGTATCTCTTGATGATTATTCTTTTTGAAATATTCAATATATTTATCCCTTATTTCTTTGTATGAGAAAGTATTCATAAGGGAGATTATATCAATTTAAGCTTGTAGAATCTATTCCTTAGCTGCAGGAGTCTCTTCTTGTTGAGCCTGTTGTATTTGCTCATATATTGAAGATAGATCTTCTCCAACTTTTAGATCTACATTTAAATCAGGTTCTGGTGGAGTAGGGGTTGTATTTTCAGTTGGAGTTTCCACAGGTGTTGGAGTTACTGGAGTTGCTTCAACTACAGGTGATATTACCGGCTCGACCACAGGTTCCGGTTTTACAGGAGCATCTTCTACTTTAACGGGTTCGACTTTTACTACTTCTGGAACGTATGGAACAGGTTGTGGTTCAGCAATTACTTCTTTTGTAGGAGCTTCCTCTACAACAGGAGTCTCTTTGACCGTTGGTTCTTCTACAGGTATTGGAGTTTGTATTGTCATAGGCTGCTCTTGTGGCTCTGGAGCCGAGTAGCTATCCCATGCATCTACAACCGGCTTATCATCCTCTTTTAGTGGAGGAGCTTCGACTAGATTTACAATCTCACTAGGAGTTGGTACAAATGCGGGGGCTGGCTCTGCAGGGATATTAGGAATGTAACTATTATCTTGAGGATTTTCATCCTGCTTATTCTGCTCAACCTTCCAGACTTTAAATATGATTATTGGAGCTACAATAGCGACTATTATTACTAATATTCCAACACCAATGATTATTAATGTTCTTTGACTTACTTCTAGACCAAATACTTTGACATATCCTTCAGCTGCAGTTTCATCTGCCTGTATTGTAAATGTCCATGATTTTGTTACAGATTTACCATTGGAATCTTTAAACGTAATTTCCATCTTATGTAATCCTGCAGGAAGATTCTCCGATGGTTGATATATTATCGTATGCTCTTGTTCTGAAATCTTGTTAATACTAATATCTTCGCTGATGTCTTTGTCATCAAGTTTTACAACAATACTATCACTATCAATTGTCGCATTAGTTCCAGCAATTATGGTTGCCTTTGTAGTAACCTGTTTATTTTGAACAGTATCGGTACTATTTGGAGACATATTGATTACCTGTGGATCATCTATGATGGCAACGTCATCAGGATTGATAGGGGCGTCTGTTCCACTTATTGTGATTTCTGGAGAGAGACCAACCCCTGTTAGCGCAGGATTTTGATTGTCTGTAGCTCTAAGAATTGCTTTATATGTTCCAGACTTTAAATTCGAAGTATCGATGAGATATGAAGTTGTTTTCGAAGAGATGTTGTTATTAATCATTATCCAGTTTGTTTGATCTGTTGGATTTTGGCTTACATACAATTCATATTTTGTTATCTCATTTAGATCGTTAGCTTCCCAGGATATTTTTAGAGATTGCCCCTTGTCTAGTTTTGTACTAGTAATAGGAGAAAGTATTCTTACACTTGGAATATCATTGTCCGCTGGACTTACACTGATGACCCATGTTTGAGAGGCTAGGTGTTTACTGTATCCATCGTGGATGAATACATTGGCAAGATAGCTGGCTGGTTCATCAGTAGACCCTTGAAATTTTATTGTTAATTTCCCATTAGAACCATCCTCGATTATGGTTGGTTTGAGCCAAGTAGCCCCTGGTGTGAATGAATAGCTGTAGTTAATATTATCACCATCAATATCTAAAGCAGTAAGGGTATATTCGTATGTAACCCCGGTTCTAATATTTTGAGAAGGTTTTGATCCTGTAGGGACAGATGTAAATTCGGGGATTAGATTGCTTGCCATAGCCTTTAGTCCGAGGATGTCATATTCACTACTAATCTTACAGGCTACACTTCCACCTCCAACCTTCGAGATGAGGCCAAGCATATCGACTGTTCCAGACTTAAATGGTGTAAATTTGAAACTTGTTGCTATGGATATTGGTGACTTCTCGAAATCTTCTTGATGTATTAGAATTCCTGTTGAATCTGTTATTTTCAATGAAGCTATTCCTGCATCTTTTAGTTTTGCATCTACTTGAATTGTAATCTCTTTTCCAACTTCGAGAGTATATGGGTTAACATTTGGCAGAGATATTACACAAGGATTTTCGTCACTAACAGTAACGCTATCAAATGCCATGTTACGAATATCAAACGAACCATTCATAATTCCCCATGTTACTAATGGGATAGAAAGCAACAAAAAAAATGTAGAATATATTGCAAAAAGAGACTTAGTTTTTCTTGGGGCATTCCGAATCTTCATTGTATATATAATAAGCGTTATTTGTTAGTTTGTGCAAGTTGATTATTTATAGCTGTCTCTGCAGCCCTTAATGCAGTCTGAGTGTCTACTCCATCTTCAACTATGTCAGTTATAGCACCATTTAAAGTAGCCTTAACAAATGACTCATCACCCATCTGCCACGAAACCATCTTTGGGGCAGATGTTGCAATCGCAGTAGTATATGCGTTTGATGCTAATTCGCTATTTAATTCCACGATTGAATATGGCTCTCCAAAAGCTCTGATTTTAGCAGCGTTAGAATACATTGTTTTCTGTTGCTCTTTCTGTGCTAAGAAAGCTACGAAATCCCAAGCAATCTTTGGATTGGTGCTATTCTTTCCAACGGCTTCCGCCCAGTATGTTGAATAGTAAACAGGGTCTTGATTGGCAGATAACTGTGGAAGAGAAGCGATTCCAAATTCTATGGTTGGAGCCATCTGTACTATTTCAAATGCTCTCCAACTTGGAGCGATGAGCATTGCTAGCTTACCTTGAGAGAACATATCTATGTCTGTACCAAGGCTTGAATCCCACGTTGATGTAGTTCCTTGAGCAAAACTAACATAAGTATCCATTATGCTTTCTACTTTAGTTGTATTTAATGTAACCGTCATTTTAGTTTCATCTATGATATCTATACCTTGCTCCAAAATAAGGAATGAAAGAATCTCTGCCGCATGACTTACATTCTTTGATGTCCCCATGGCTAACCCAGCTTGTGTGATTTTCCCAGCAGAGGATTTCTTTGTTAGTTTTTGTGCTAACTCAACAAATGAATCCCAATCTGTTGGAGGAGTGGTAACTCCTGCTGCGGTTAATAGCTGTTTGTTGTAGAAAATTGTCAAACCATCTATTTCCAGAGGCATGGCATAGATATATCCATCCTTCGCAGTTAAATCTGCGGTTGCAGTTGGGTAGAAAGTAGTTGCATACTCCTCTTTAGTCATTACAGTTGAAGGAAGTGCATAGAGATATTTGTAGTACTTTGGAATCCATGTGTTGTGAATTCTAAATATATCTGGAGCTGGTTCTGAAGATGTCGTCGCTTGTTGAAGACGAGTGTAAAGTCTACTTTCATAGTTAGTATATGTCTGTTGGGAGTAGAGGATGGTAACTCCTTCATGTGCGGATTCATACTCATCAATTAGTGGTTGCATTACTGCAGATGGTTCCCAAAGCCCCCAATATATTAACTCGCCTGTACCCAAGTCTGAATTATTGTCTCCCTTTTTCGAGTTTGCATTTATTAAGAGAATAACCACGGTAAAAACGACAAGAACGATTAGCGTTATTCCTCCTATTATCAAAGTCATCTTCTTCTTAGGATCCATTGTCTTGAGATCTATCATTGTATGTATTTAAAATTTTAAATTTGTCTTTCGGCAACTACTATTAGTCTTTTTGTTCCAATACCTAATGGCCAACAGGTCATCATGGTTATTGTTTCCTTGTTATTCTGTTCTTCTAGTATGGAGAAGTCATCTGGAGACACAATCTTTTTACTTCTTACTATGTATTTTAGTACCTTCTCATCTTTTTTAATATCTACTTCCTGTCCAATATCTATATTACCCAATCTAGAGAAGATTGTCTCTGGTAGATTTTGATGGCCATCGAAGAAGCTTTCTACCGCGCTATGACCATATATGAATGAGTTGCCTCCATCTCCGGGGAGTGGAGTTCCTTTGAAATGCGCTAATCCTTGTTTGAGGTATTGGTTGTATACCTTCTCATTGTAGCTATCTACATTTGGCGATATTTTAATATTCTCTATCCCTATACTTGCGATATCAATATACATTGGTTTGTCATATCCCTTGTTAATGACTATATCTTTCTGTGTTTGTGTTACTGGATCGTAATATTGTGACCCTGTTAATGCTCCTAACTGTTGTGAAAGGTTCGCAAAATAGCTTTTACCTGGATCGTAGTAGGCGAGTTGTGACTCAATATATGTCTGGTATGATTCTGGGACTGGTTCTACCTTTGAATCTGCTCTGGCTTGTTCAATCATTCCATCGATATATGACTTTGCTAGAGGTATTACTTGACTCAATATAATGACAAGACCAATTACAGCTAGTACTACAGAAATATATATTCTTGTTTTTTTTACTTTGGTTTGGCTTTCGGTTTGTATGTTCCAATCGGGATTTTGCATAACGATATATTACCAGATTTAGTTATGTAATTGGGAGACCTACTAGCAAATTAAGATTGCCTTTGCTAAAATACTTGGCTATGGAAAAAAGAGATTACTATGAAGTATTAGGTGTAGACAAAAAGGCAACTCAAAGCGAGCTTAAAAAGGCTTACAGAAACCTTGTTAAAAAATATCATCCTGATTCTAACAAGGATGATGGTGCCGAGGAGAAGTTTAAAGAAGTACAAGAGGCATATGAGATTCTTTCGGATGAGTCTAAGCGTTCTGCATATGATCAGTATGGTCATGCGGGTACTGCTGGGTTTAATCCGGGTGCTGGTGGATATTCTGATTTTAGTGGTTTTGATGGTAATACTCCTTTTGATATGGGTGATATTTTTAGTTCTTTCTTTGGTGGAGGGAATCAGGGTTTTGATTTTGGATTTGGTAATTCTTCTGGTAGAAGACAAGCTCAGGGTGGTGCAGATATTCGTTACAGAGTGAGATTGAAATTTGATGAGGCTATGGAGGGTGGTGAATATGAAATTAAGGTTCAGAGGGATGAGACTTGTGAACATTGTGAGGGTACTGGTAGTGAGGATGGTAAGGTTGAGACTTGCTCTGTGTGTCATGGGTCTGGACAGGAGAGACAGGTTAGAAACACTATACTAGGTCAGATTGCTGTCATGGGTATGTGTTCTAAGTGTAAGGGTACTGGAAAGAGTGTTAAGAATGCGTGTAAGGTTTGTGGAGGTACTGGTGTTAATGCTACTTCTGAAAAGGTTAAGGTGAAAATTCCTGCTGGTGCATATGATGGTATGATTTTGAGATTTAGGGGTGGTGGTAATGCCGGTAACAATGGCAGCGCTCATGGTGATTTGTATGTAGAAATTGAGGTTGAGACTTCTTCTAAGTTTGAGAGAAGGGGTAATGATATTTATTCTGATGTTGATATTCCTATTTATATGGCTGTGTTGGGTGGTAAGGTTGATGTTGATACTGTTGCTGGGAATGTGGTTTTAAAGATTCCTAATGGTACTCAATCTGGAAGTATATTTAGATTGAAGGGTAAAGGTGCATATATTTTGAATGGTGAGGGGAAGAGAGGGGATCATTATGTGAGGATAAATATACATGTACCAGGGAAATTAAACAGGAAGGAGAAGGAATTGTGGGAGGAGTTGAGTAAGGTTTAACCTCTTTTAACTATAAAATCTACTCCCAACGAGCTTTTCTTCCGAGATGCTCAAACAAAAATCAAGCTATATGTTTCACTAGACGTTCGGTATCGGTATATGCTATAATAAAGGTATGGAAAAAGAACTCAGTTTACAGCAAAACAAGGTGTTGGAATTTGTAAAAAAATACTTTAAAGAAAACGATGAATCTCCAACATTATCTGAAATAGCCAGTCATTTAGGGATTTCCGCGAAAAGCACGGTAAACCAACATGTCTCTGCACTTGTTAAGAAGGGGTATATTATAAGAATCCCAGGTACAATAAGAGGATTGGTACTTCCAGAATATGAAGAAGGGACAGTAGAAGTACCTCTATTGGGGTATGTTGCGGCGGGAGCACCAATTGAGAAAGTGGAAGAATCTTTAATGTTGAAAATTCCTAAAAAAATAGTCCCATTTTATAGTAATAAATACTTTGCATTACAAATTAGGGGTGACAGTATGATCGAAGATGGTATTTACGATGGGGAAATTGCAATTATTGAACATAGGAATTATGCCGATAATGGAGACCTTGTTGTTGCCGAAAACCCAGATGGTAACGTTACGCTAAAATATTTCTATAAAGAATTCAATCGTATACGACTTGAACCAAGAAATTCAAAACTTTCACCAATATATTTATCATCATGCTCAATCTTGGGCATTTTAAGAGGACTTACGCATAGTAAGGAAATTATTTAATTTTAACTTGGTAATTTTATGAATAAAATTTGCAGATAAAAAACAACCACCTCATTTGTAGATTCGGTGGTTGTTTCCCATTTAATTGGATTTGACACCTCATTATATGGTTTTTTTACTAGCCCTACAAGTTTTAAGTTAATTAGGTAAAGAAATGATTTACTATATTATTGCTACTCATAGAGAAGAAGGAAGCTCGGAAAATGAGATTTCTCATTACAAATATTTTACAAATGTAGATACCACTGAGATCACTAAAACAAAAAGTGATTTTTGGAATCTTGTAAAAGAACATTGGGATAAATATTTGTATTACTCATATAATCTATTAAACACTCCTCCAACAATGGTGGTGTGTGAATGGAGGAAGAAAGGGGAAAATGGAGAGCCTTTTTTACAAAGCGATCCTAATGGGACTCAAAAAGACAACTTATTAGAGTTACCACCTTGTTAAGAGGAGCGAGTGTACCCATCTTTGATGGGTACACTATTTTTAATTTAAGTCGATTTTAAAATGGAGAAATTACCATTGGATGGAAGATATGATAACTGCCAAGCGTATTTGTTGATAGAGAAAGATTTGGAAGAGATATTCACATTTGTTGAGCCAAAAGATAATGCTTCTGTTTACTCGCATAAAATATACAGTCTTTTTTTACGAGCGTGCACAGAATTTGAGAACGTATCGAAACAGATCTTAAGATTGAACAATATTGTTCCAGAAGGAAGAAACTATAAAATGAAGGACTATTTTAAAATGGAAGAAGAGTTCAAACTATCTGATTATTGCGTCTACAATAAAGCGCTTGGTGTTGAATTTTCTCCGTTTTATTGTTTTTATAAGAGAAATTCATACGCTGAGGTCATGAATGAGTTTGGAAATGGTTTCTGGTATCAAGCATATAACGAAGTAAAACATGATAGAAGTGAAAATTTTAATTTGGCGAATTTGAATAATACGTTATCTGCTGTCGGAGGCCTTGCAGTTCTATTGTTTTTGCAATATGGGAAGGCGGCTTTTTATCCCTATATTGATGAATCGAAGTACTCTTTTGAGCAATGTGAAGAAATGGATTATTGCGAGAATACTATTTGGAGTATTTTGAAACCAGAGGCTCCCCAAAACAGCGTAGGATAAAAGGGAAGTTTTAAAGGAAAATCGGAAACTGAAGAATTCTGTTTATGATATAATCTCCACATATAGATTATTTAATCAAACCATATTCATGGAATTACTAACAAGAACCCATATAGGGGAATTAGCACAACACATAGGACAAGTTATTAGAATAAGAGGAAGAGTAGATACCATAAGAGATCAAGGCAAAATCATATTCATAATGGTAAGAGACAGATCAGGTATTGTACAAACCGTAGCATGGTTTGGAGATGAAGAAGTATTCAAAACAGCAAAAACCCTAACCGCAGAATCAGTAATAGACATAACAGGAGAAGTAAAAGAAGCAAAACAAGTAGCATGTGGATATGAAATAG
>Ga0209800_10002506_pt1 | contig 16138 bp, 13 predicted proteins | sample Higcelweek8metaG_FD_187174 | JGI IMG/M metagenome (GOLD analysis project Ga0209800, IMG submission 187174) | Freshwater pond sediment microbial communities from the University of Edinburgh, under environmental carbon perturbations - High... | ecosystem: Environmental > Aquatic > Freshwater >...
TGGGTTTGGGGGCTTCCCCGTAGAGAGTGACAATATCTTTCATCTCTTCATCTGAAACTTCGGGTATTGAATGGAGAATGAAATCGATACGTTCTTCCCGAATAACATCCCTTACTGCCGATTTCATCATTGTGTAAAGCTCATCTTTCGAAATTGTCAGCTGCATGGGGTAACCTCTATTTGCTCATCTTTCGAATAACATATTGTATCCATGCAAAGGTGACAAGCAATTTTTACCGTAAACGATCACCTGCACCGGGCAAACAAGCGATCTCGTCCGACAATGCGGATATGACCGGGAGGGCTACGACCGTAACGGCTACAACCGCGATGGGTATGATCGTAACGGATATGACAAAAAGGGATATGATCAAGCGGGTTATAATAAAGAAGGTTATGACCGCTACGGATATGATCGGTCCGGATATGATCATGAAGGCTATGACCGCTACGGTTATGACTGTTATGGATACGATATAAATGGATTTGACATGGAGGGATATAACAAGGATGGATATGATACACAGATGAGAAAACCGGCGGGAGTGCCGGTTTTATATTTACAACTATTCATCAATGCCAAGTTGTTTTTTTATCAGTCTGCAAAGACTTTCTTTGATTTCCGGATGGCGGGGAACAGGCGACACGCAACCGTTATGCGTATTTGCATAAATATCGTGCCGGTTGCCGTGGCGTTTCAGGTAACACCCTTTTGCGGTGAGATATTTGATAAATTGTCCCCGCTTCAAACGTGGATAACCATGTCTTTTGAATGTATTTCTGCGGCAGTAAAGGGAAGATTCTCTTCGGAAATCATCATCAGATACGCATCCCTGATATTCTCTTCAAGTTCTTCAAGAGTTTCGCCCTGGCTGAACACGCCGGGAACTTCCTTGATTTTTCCCACATAATAGTCGTCATCAACCCAATATTCCAATGTAAATGATCGATCCACACTTATACCGCCATCTGTTTAATCTTGTTGTTGCTGATTGCCGGATCAAAATTTTACTTTACGTGAAATCTTTCTTTCGGTAACTTTTTGTTCAGCTCACCTAACGAATAAAATATTGTATCCGCTCAAAGATGACAAGCAATTTTTACCGTAAACGATCACCTGCACCGGGCATACAAGCGATTTCATCCGACAATGCGGATATGACCGGGAGGGATATGACCGTAACGGCTACAACCGCGAAGGGTACGATCGCAACGGATATGACAAAAAAGGATATGATCAAGCGGGTTTCAATAAAGAAGGCTTTGACAGGAGGTCGCGATAAAGCGTTTCGCGCACGCGAAGCGTTTGTTGTCCCCCGCAGGAGGCAACAAACGTTCTTCGCGATAGCCCTCGGCGTCCGTGCAACAGGAAGTTGCGAGTCGGCGTGTGCACGGATGCACAAACGCCGATGAGAGCGTGCTTCTTTTGGTTCTTTTCTTCGGACGTCCGAAGAAAAGAACATACTGTTTTGATTGCTTTCTCAAAGCAAACATCTTTGAAAACAAAAGGTTCTATATAACCGACTCCCTTGGAATCGAATTTCCCTACGAAGACAGCGATACCGCGGTTCCCCTCTTGATTGCGACCTCCTGTCGCGGGCGACTCATTTAGACTTCCTGTCTTACAATAACAGGCTGAGCCATTTGTCTCCGTCTTTGCTTTGGACGACTTTCAGCTTGCCCGATCCGATGAGTGAGTCGATGGTGCTCCAGAATTTTTCGTAATCACCGTGGTGCACTTTTGTATACTTGTCGAGAAATTGCTGCATGTTTACCAGGAACAGCTTCCTGTTCGGATCGCGTTTTCCGGTTTTAACAAAATCTTTGAGCAGCTCTATGTACATCTTGTCTTCGAGCCGCTTCTCAGCGATGGTCTTCATCATCTCATTCGTGGTGCGGATGCGTTTCGAGAGAAAACTGATAAAGGACGAGGCAAATTGCGAGTTTTGCACGATGATCTCGTCAAAAGAGAATTTGTCCATGCGGATAAGCTTGCTGTCGACGAGCGCGACCGCATCGGCTGAGCGGGGCATTGAGTCGATAACCGCCATCTCACCCACAAATTCACCTTCGGTAAGTGTCTGCAGAATCTCTTCGGTGTTCTGTACAATACGGCTGATCTTGATAGTACCCGCGTGGATCATGAAAAGCGAATCGGCCTTATCCCCTTCCTTGAAGAGATATTCTCCCTCTTTGATCGTGAAACCGTAACGGTCATATAATCTGCTCATCCCTCTCCCCTGTCGTACGACTCTTTTGCCTTATTATAACCGAAGCGCCGCGCAGGGCAATAACATTTTTATGAGGGATTAAGTTCTTTGGTATTCATGCGCATGATATACAATTGCCGTCGTGCAGCCCATATTGTATAGGGATTTTGAAATATCGATTGACCATTTTATGCGGTTAACGCAAGCCGGAAATCCGTTTTTGAGCCGCTTACCGATACAGGTGAAGCGGTTACGACTTTCTGTTCAGGGGGATGATTATATATGGACAATGACTTCAGAACAATTGTGTGCAGGACGCCTGATGATTTTGAACGGGCTAAATCAGTCACCGCTGATTATATGAAGTGGCTCGATATGGATCTGTGTTTTCAGAATATTGAAAAAGAATTGGAGCTGTTTCATATAATGTACGCCGCCCCCCAGGGGGCCTACATCTATGCGGTGTGCGGAAATGAGCCTGCGGGAGGTGTCGCCTGCCGCAGGATGACTGAAGAGATTTGCGAGATGAAACGGCTTTTTGTCTATCCCGGGTTTCGCGGCAGGGGAATCGGCAGGCGTTTGTGTGAACAGATCATCGCAACAGCGAAAGGGCTGTCGTATCGCAAGATGCGGCTTGACACAGTTGCGCGCCTCGACAGTGCGATCACGCTCTACGGCTCGCTCGGCTTTTACGATATCGAAAAATACTGTGACAATCCCGATGCGACGGCAAGATTCATGGAGCTCGATTTGGATGTGTTTTAAAAGGGCACTGTGCGGATAAATTCCCGCAGTGAGCTGCCGCTTCGCAGGGGAGGGTGTAACTGAAGGACTTCCCCCCACCCCCGTCAATAACTGAAAAATGAGACGGACCGGTTCAGCTCTTCGGCGACTTTCTTCATCACTCTTGCCTCATCGGCCAGCTCTTCGTATTTTACAGAGTCATTCTGAATTGTATCGTTAATCATATAAATAGACTGTGTAACCATGGATAGACTTTCTTTCAGCTCGAATATTGAGTTTTTGATGATTCCGTAGTTTTTCTGAATGTCATCTGACTGGGTCCATATCAGCGAGTTATTCGACTCCTGAACTGCAAGGTTTTCATTGAGCGTATCGATGAGCCCCGTAATGGTGCGGATTCCGCCGATAATATTTGCAAAAAGCTCGATGCTCAGATTGATTTCAGAAAGACCTTTATTGATTTCCGAATCATTAATCGTAATGAGACTTGTAATTTCATTTATGCTCGCAGCCGTCTGATCGGCAAGCTTTGATATTTCCTCTGCGACTACAGAAAAACCCCGGCCGCTCTCGCCAGCGCGCGCGGCTTCAATCGACGCGTTGAGCGACAGAAGATTTGTCTGTTCGGAAATATCATCGATAATACGAACGATACTTTTCATCTGAGATGAACTCCGGCTGATCCGGCTGATTCTTTCAGTCATGGCCTCGAGGCTGCTTCTGCCTTCGCTGAGCGATTTGGAGAGCATGTCGGCAGAGCTTTTTGATGAGATGATGGTAGCCTTCATGTCTGCGCTGCCCTCGGCGAGTTTTGACATGCGGGTATGCATCTGCATAATGCTTTCATACAGGTCGTCCGCATTCTGCGAGAGAGAATCCGTCCCCGTTGAAATCTCTTCAGCCGTCGCCGAGAGTTCTTCAACAGCCGCAGCCTGCTCTTTTGAGTTTTCATTGAACTGTATAATCGCCCCGGCGATACTGTGTGATGTTATGTTCATATCGGTTGATGAGCCGGATACATTTTTGATCACGCTGCGCAGCCTGCCGGAAAACCTGTGCAGTGAAGAGATTATCGTACCGAGTTCATCATGTTTTTCTTTACCGGGATCAATGACCAGGTTTCCTGAAGAGAGCTTTTCTGTAATAGTAAGTGAATTGGTTACGGAGATGTTGATAAGACGGACTATGAGGATGACCCCGGCAAGTGAGAAGGCGACAAAAAGGCCTACAATAAACAGCGTAATACTCATGCTTCTGTAAAAACGGGTGATTCTACATTTCAGCAGCAGGTCAAGTTTATCAATCATCGCATCGTAAAGGGCGTACTGGGCTTTGTTCAGTGCGGCGATTCCTGAATGTGCATCTGCAATCGCACCTTCATCGTAGTCCGAACTGATCAGGGTCTCGGCGGCAGTCAGTAAATCGCCCGCAGCCTTGTCGAAACTTCCAAGCCTCTGTGACAAGGCGCTCTTCAGTATCCTCCCCTCGGTTGAATCATTTTCGTAAGCGGTTTGCGCACTCTTGCTTATTCCCGCGGCATTGGATCGCAACAGTCCGGTAATGACGGAGAGATTGATTTTTACTCGTTCGTCCGCTTCAAACGTTTCGATATAGTTGAGTTCAGCGTTCAGCCGCTCTGAAAGGGTGATCATTTCGGGAATTTTAAGCAGGGTGATATCCATCAGGTAATAGCTGTCAAGATCGGGGTCAAGGATAAGATTTGATGTGTCGCCGATGCGGGACCAGTAATTTCTGATGCTTTTGTGCAGATCATTTCCATTTTGATCTGGCGTCGCACGCAGCACGTCGTACGCATCCTTCATTGCAGCATATTCTTTCGAATCTTTCATATCGAAAACAGTACCGAGGGCGGCGACCTCTGATGCCGTGATCCCGATTTTATCGATTCCGCTTTTGACCGGGGACAGCTCTATCTGATCATTTGCCGCTCCGCGTTTCTGCGATGTCTCCATAAGGGATCGAACATCACGAAGGATCATGTTTCCGTATAATTCCTTCTTTGCGAAATTAATGCTGATGAATTTCTCCTGAATAAAATAAAAAATCAATAATGCTATAGGAATGATGAAAAGTGCGGTGATCGCGGCGAGTTTATAACGGATCTTTACATCGCTAAGTTTCATACAGCATGCCTCGCAAAAAACTGACTTTATAAGGAAAGGGGCAGAAGCATAAGCTTAATTCAATAAATTTAATTTCAGCCGGTTATACTTTGACAATTATTTACATGGTATTAATAGTCCTCATCATTCACCGGGCCGGAAAAACTGCTTGCCGGTTTTGTCACTCTGATTATCCGTTATCCTGCAACATAATGAAAAAGCAATTTAGGGTGCATTTTTTATCCGCACTGACTCAATAAACAGACCGGTTGCAAAACTGAATAAATTGAATGCATTCAATCCCTGGCTGTGCAGCAGGTCTGCTTTTATTGTCTGATAGGGATAAGTAGGTTATTATGAAAAAAAGAATAATTCCGGTCAATAAGAACGCAACGAAAGAGGTGTGCAATGTGCTCGAGTATCTCGCCTCAATTTCGGGCAGTGACATCATTGCCGGCCAGCACACCCAGACGATGGATCAGAAGGAGCTGCTTTACATCGAGAGGCTGACCGGCAAACTGCCCGCGCTGTGCGGATTTGAACTGCTTGCGTATTCTCCCAATATCAATTATGATGAGTCCGATGAGGTCTGCCTGAAAGAGGTCGAGGAGAACAAAAACACGCTTGATGCGGCGCTTAAGTGGGCAAACGATCACCGGGGGCTCATTACTTTTACCTGGCACTGGTTTTCACCCGTCGGGGGAAAGGGAAAGGCCTTCTACAGCCGTCACACTGATTTTGATCCGCGGGATGTACTGGTAGAAAATTCAAAGAGCCGCTCGGCTTTTTATTCGGATATGGATCATATGGCGCAGATTCTGATGCCATTTAAAGAAGCGGGTATGCCGATTATCTGGCGCCCCCTTCACGAATCAGAAGGCACATGGTTCTGGTGGGGATCCAAAGGACCCGCCGTGGCGGCAGAACTATATAAATTAATGTTTGATCATTTCACCGGAGTTCACGCGCTGGATAACCTCATCTGGGTATGGAACTGCCCTTTGCGCGAGGGATACGTCGGCGATGAGTACGCGGATATCATCTCGGTGGATATCTATCCCGAAAAACACTCTCACCTCGATTTTGAAACGAACTACAATGACCTGATGATGCTGTGCGGCGACAACAAGATCGCGGCGCTGGCTGAAATCGGGGTCCTTCCCGATGTGAAGAAAATCGCTCACAAGGGCATTCCCTGGAGCTGGTTCATGACGTGGAGCAACGAATTCTGTATCGGTGAGAGCTACAGCAGAGCGGATGTGATGAGGGATGTGTATTGCGCCGATCACACCGTCACCCTCGACAAATTGCCGGCTCTTTACTGACAGGCAGACAGGCTAACCGGGGTGAGCACAGTAAATTCAGTCTGTGTCAACCCTGATGTTTTTACGGGCAGGAGTTTGCCCGGATTATTTCGGCTGCTCCTTCGGCTTCAAGCGGTAAATAACCAGATCGAAATAGCCCAGCTGCTGCGTATACGCAATATTCTCATCGGTGAGGTATTTCGCATAGCGCTTCCAGATTGCCCATTCAAAATTGCTGTTCTTGGCGACCGCCATGTACAGCGGAATATCCTGTTCCAGTACTTTTCGGGGTTTTATCGCGCGTGCCGGCAGCACCTTCGTTTTAATCGCTTCGTTTGCGATGATTTTAGCGATCAGCTTCCTGTTGTATTTCAGATCACCCTGAATGACAATCGAGCGCAGAGTGTTCTCCATATTGAGTCCCGGCGCCCATCCCCCCGCGATAATAGCGTTAGGCGGAAGCTCTGCGCCGATCTTTTTGGAAAGAAGATATTGAGACGGCTTAGAGAAGAGCAGCCATTTGCCGTACTGAAAAGTCTGCAGAATAATCATGAGAACAAACATGGCCGTGTAGAAGGATCTGCTGCTCATTGCCCGGTAGAGATTGCGCATCAGAATCAACGCAACGGTAAACACGACAATCTGGCATCCGGCGAGAAAGGAGAGTGCAGGGATCGCATCCGGAACGCGGTGCTCTATAAATTTTACCAGAAGATCGTCGTATATCCCCTTCTTGAACTGCAGAGGCAGAAGCATGAACAGTGAGACGCCGATGTTATATATAAAATAAAACTTCAGCCAGAGTGCGACGACACGCCTGAATGAAAAGCTCTTCTTCTGGATCAGAAGCTGCGCAAGATCCTCTCTCTCCTTACAGGTAAAAAATCTGGCGGCGAGAATAACCAGCGGAATTGAAATGAGAAGATAGTAGCGCGATGGATGATAATTCAAAAGCGTCAGAAAGAGAAATCCGAAAAGAAACCAGCTTGAAAAAAACAGATCTGACAGATGAAGAACCTTTTTGTAAAGAAAATTGTGAAAGACATACAATGCGAAAAAAACGGCTGAAAAAAATATGACCGGCTGCAGATAGGCAAACTCCATCAGAAGCGATTTGGGAATCATGAGGTAAAAGGGGTCAAAATTGTCCGTTGCCATTTTAAGCGGAAGAAAATAGCGGAGGCGCACATTGTGAACCTTCGTCTGCAGAAGAGACAATAAGAACTGATGAATACCCTCGAAATGCGCGAGAAGGAAATATATCGCGCCGATGAGCACGATCAAAAAGTAGAAGTTCCTTATGACGTGTCCGTTCAGGCGCCGGTGTGAATGCAGAAAATACAGATGCACGAAGGGGATCAGCGACATGAGAACAAGTATGACCGACTGTTTCGTGTACATGCAGCAGAGAGCGGCCGCTCCTCCCAGCACAAGGTCGATCAGTATGATGCAGATCTCCTTCGCCGGTATCCTGCCGCCGCCGCAAAACGCTTTTTTTGCGGTGATCACTCTGTTATAGAAGTCATACAGCGCGAAGCAGATAATCATTAAAAACAATACCAGAAAATTCTCATAGAATCCGAGACGCTGGTACATCGCGGTAAACTGGCTGATGCCGAAAATAAAAAATGAAATAAAAGCGGTGGCGTTGTCATATCTTCTTCTGACAAAGAAGAATAGCAGAGACATAGTTATCGCCGAAATGATAATGTTCAGGCAGCGGATTGAGGCAAAACCCGCGCCGAACCATCTGAACCATTTCCCGTACAGATATGTCGGCAGGGGGGATAACTTATACCAGCTCTTGTAACGGTCTTCGTTTGTCCATTTCTTCGCGCCGAACTGCACCAGATTTTTTGCCGTAATCGTCTTGAGACCCTCGTCGGTATAGATTGCGGCGGAAATGCTGAGTTCAGGGGGGGCGTCGGCGTTGATTTTAACCAGGCGCATGCCGGTGAACAGAACCAGCAGCAGAATAAAAAACGGCAGCCAGTGTTTTTCAGAGAGAAGATTCAGAATCGGGAGAATCTTCTCTGTAATCACCCCGTCGGCTTTGGTGAAAATGTCTTTTATCATAGGTAATTATCTGCTCCGAATGAAGTTTGCCGCCGGTCCTGGTAAGTCTCTTAATACCGCCGCCATTACTTCAAGCGGTTTTTCTTTTGTCCCGCGGTGTATGATTTCTTTTTTTGTATTATGAGACTGAAACGGCAGGGACGATGATAAGAACCAGATTTAATGAGGGGGGATGCAGTTAACGAAAGCGGTATGAATTGCAAGCTGCATGGTTCAGAAGTTGAAATTGCCGCCGACATTATGCCGAAACCCTGAAGAGATTGCAGGCAGATTAAGCCTGAAATCTCTTCAGCGGCTCAAGGGACTTTTCAGCTGATGGTCAGGGGGGCGTCATCGACCATCAGCTCATTTGATTTCATTCTACCCAATAATCAACTACCCACACAATAGGACTTCCGGCTTTATCGGCCAATTTAAGAGGAATAACAAAAAGCCCCTGCGAATAGGTGTAATGCGGGTTGTTAAAATATGCGGTCGGCAGGTTTCCTACCGTGCCTGAGAAAGATGTACCCTCCGAAACAGTAGTTGCATAACTGAGTCCGCCGTGGAAACCGAAGGTTCCAAGAACGCTGACGCCTCCGGCTCCGCCGCCGATTTCAAGATCTACCGAGTTGTCAACGGTAAAGGTCTTAGTTGTAACACTCTCTTTTTCAATTGAAAATTCTGTGAACCCGCCTGTGGTCGATGCGGGGTTATATTGTGCGACCGATACGGAAGTACTCATATATCCCGAGTATTTTGTGATAAGAGCATCAGCTTCCGCTTTCGTGTGGTATGATTTCGGATTTCCGTACGTATGCTTGAAATAATCGATATCTTTGAGAGAACCGTTATTCGCGTTATAAAATTCCCGGTCAACGCTGTAAATGTTGAACTTTCGCGGCAGTGAAATGGTCATGACCTTGCCGATGTCAGCCGATTGCGGTGACTGTATCACCGTATATGTGTAAGTGTCAACGGGAACCGATGTGAATATGATCCGGTCTTCGCCTCCAACGCACGAATAGGCAACACTTTTGGTTACAGTCGTTTCCGCATCGCAGCTCCAGTCAAGAGTGTTCGTGAATGACGCGGAAGTCTTGAATTGCGCGGCTTTAATTCCGAAGAAACTGGCTTCCTGTTCAAATTCGACTTTTAATCCCGTACTGAAACCGAGTGAACTTCCGGTTGAAGAGCCGCTGCCCGAAGATGTTCCGTATGATGTGGTCCAATTTGTATAACTATAGGTCGCTTCGGCGGCGGCGACTTCGCTCCAGTAGGGTGGGGATGCGAGTGCCGCAATTATTATCGGATTTGTGAATTCAAGCCGGTGCTTTTCGAATTTGACCCTGTTCGAGTCGTTATCGAAGTTCCCGACAACGAAATTGATTGTATTGAGAGTGATTTTGTCAGAAGGTACAGTTGCGTCATTAACATCAATGTATCGCTTCTTTTCAACCCAGTTGTTTGAAGAGTCGTATCCGTTGGCGAAGATGCAATATTTGTCACCGGCAATTCCGTAATGAAGAATTTCTTCTTTTCCGTCGCCGTCAATGTCACCGACTTTTACATCGCGTAACGATACGAAATGATTATTCGTGTCATGCAGATCTTTCACATTTTCTGCGGTTGTCATGGGGTTCTTTATTATCCAGTTGGTGAAAAAAAGTTCGTCCTTGCCGTCCTGATCTATTTCTATCGCACGCGGATAGGCTCTGTAAATAATCAGCCCGCCCGGAAGACCCGTATTGGATATGCTGTTTTTCTTTTCAACCAGACCGTTCATGATATTGTACAGGTACGCGGTGTTAGTGTTCATTTCACAGCTGACAAAACAGAGCTCATCGATATTGTCCCTGTCAAAGTCGCCAAAAACCGCTTCGCCTGCCTTTTGCGCAGAAGATACAGCTGTTATTGAAGGGTTAGTCATCGGTTTCTCAAATGACGAGTCATAGAGGGCAAAACCTTTGGTTGCAAGACATACAACGAATTCATCCTTGCCGTCACCGTTGCAGTCACCGGCGGCTACATCCGTTATGTCTTCGGGAAAGGAGTTTGAGCCGACAAGCTGAGAAGAATCGCCGGCGGCGCTGATTTTCAATATGTAGAGTTTATCAAGTACAGTCAGCAGCAGCTCTTTTTTCCCGTCACCGTCTACATCGGCGGGGCAGACATCTAGGTGGTCGTACAGGTAACGCCGATTAGTGCTATTTCCTAACTCTGTTGTGGTAAAAGTACTGTTGCCAAGTGCGAGCAGGCTTGTCGCCGGCAATGTCAAATTGGCTACCTGAAGGGGGGCGGAAAACACATCGTTATGGTAAACGCACATTTTTAATTCACTACCCGCATCAGCCGGCACGAAGAATACAGTGATTTCATCGATACCGTCGCCGTCAAGATCGGCGGCACAGGAGGTCTTTGCGGTGTTCTTCGCCCAGGCCTGGTCGCCGGTAAGCGGGAAGGCCTGTTTGTACGCGCTCGCGTCTTTGCCGTCCTGCCAGAAGGTATTGTATTTTCCACCGTTGCCGATGCCGAGCATAAATACTTCTGCAGCGGGGTTGAATACGGAGTACTCGTAACGAAGCGGATGCCACTCGCTGCTGGGTTTGACCACCGTCCCTATCGTTGAAGTTGTTTCAAGTGCCGGAGGGCTTGTAACTTCGGTGACGCCGAGTTTGTTCAATATAACCTCGGCTTCGGTTGCGGCGGGTGTTCCCGCGGCGACTGCGCTGAATGCGCTTGTTCCCGCGCTGTTTGCTGCTTTCAGCCAGACGTAATAGGTTGTATTATTTGTTAATCCGGTGAGCGTCAGAGTTGTTGCGCTTACGCCCGCACCGCCGGAGATTGCGGCAGCCGAATCATCAGCGGTGTTATACCAGACTTCATACGATGTCGCATTTTCGACGGCGGTCCATGTGAGAATAAGCTGGGCACTTGAGGCGGAAATTGTCGGTGCATCGGGAGCCTTTGGAGGAGTAACGGTGCTGAGCAAGATATAATCATCTTTCCAGTCCTTATCAATCTTTCCGTCATTGTCAGTATCGATTCCGTCGGGTTTACCGTCGCCGTCTACGTCAATCGCGGCCCCGTCGGCAATACCGTCTTCGTCAATGTCAACGCTTCCGATAACGGTGCCCGATTCGCCGATAAACGTCTCTGAATCATCCGACGAATCACCTTTTTTATCGCAACCTGTTAATGTTAAAATAGAAATAATCAGCACAAGAGATAGGGACCTGGCGAGAAATTTCATGACAGCCTCCGTATAGAACATGGGAATCTCTGAAAATTAACCTTCTCTGCCCGGACCTCGAAAAACTCTAAGGGAAAACGAGGTTAAATATTAGTTGAAGGTGATTTATCAAGGCCCCATATGATAATTGTCTCAATCTTTCACAGGCCGCTGCAATAGTCAAACAATAGATAAATTTCTTTAAAAAAACCGAAATATGTATAATGTTGCATTCCTGATAAAAAAAACACTAATATTAAAATTGATTTCACAAAATAAGTATTCTGAAGCGGGGTCAATTGCGGCTGTATGCTGCCGGTAAAATTGAATTGACCATATAACATTACAGGTGTTTCAGATTAAGCGAATCTCTATTTGTTCTGAATGGAGGGCTGCTCCGCGCATCCGGGGTGAGGTACGGGCGTTAGCGGTTATAAGGATGAGTGTTATGAAAAGTGACAGAAGAGAGCCGCTTCAGCACCCTGATCGGAGAGAGAAGGGTGATACAGGGGCGGAAAAGGTGTGCCGGGGGCATAGCGTAGCTTCTCCGGTGGAATACCGTCAGGCGATCGGCGGTGACCTCGAAGATATCCTGCGCCTCTATGCGGTGCTGAATCCCGAAGATGAGCCGATTGCCTATGAGAAAGCGCGGAGTATATGGGAAACAATACTATCCGATCCCGCACTGAAATATTTTGTCGCGTATGATTCTGAAAGGGCGGTCGGAAGCTGTAATATTTCGATCATCCCGAACCTTACCCGGGGCGGCCGCCCTTACGGTGTCATTGAAAATGTCATAACCGATCCCGCGTACCGGCGAAGGGGTATCGGCCGCCGTCTCATGCAGGAGGCAATCGGGTACGCACGGATGAGGGAGTGCTACAAAGTCATACTGCTAAGCAGCATGAAAAGAGCAGATGCCCACAAATTCTATGAGAGCATCGGATTCAACGGATCGTCGAAAAAGGGCTTCGAGCTGCGGTTTTAGCGGCGGCCGGGACTCCTTTCCCCCTCCGGCCTGAAAAGACCTTGACACGGGCTGTTCTGCCGCACTACTATAGCACTCGAGATCGTCAGGTCCGAATTTGACGAACATCCCGTTTGTCCCGCAATTTTGTTAATACCAATTCGAAGAGTTGATTTTGCGCAAATGAAATCCCGCCTGAAAACGCGGCCGAAAAGGGGGCTTCTCAATGTTACGAAAAGCTGTTCTTCTGTTAATGATAATCACTGTCGCTGCCGGATGCAGGCCCAAACACGAGGCGGGCCCTGCGGAAGTAACGCCTGTTTCCTCGATGGTTCCGGCATCCGAAGAGAGTTCGTTCACGGTTATCTTCGTTATCGGTGAGGTCAGCGCCGGAAAGGCGGGAGAAGAGAAAAAACTTTCGATCGGTGACAGGCTGGGGCCCGGCGATGTGGTCATTACAGGCGTCAAGGCCGCGGCGGATCTGCGCTACAAGGATCTCGGCGTGGTCAGAATCGGCGAGTCAAGCGAGTGCGCGATAGACTCGGTGGCGGACGCCCTCTCTGACAACACCTCGCTTAAGCTTGAAAAGGGAAGTGTCGCCGCGACCTTCGGTAAACTTAAAAAAGAAAAATTCTCGGTCTCTACGCAGACCGTTGTCGCTGCGGTTCGCGGTACATCGTTTGTGGTGGCGACCGACGGTGAAACGAGTGTGGTGACCGTTGCCAGGGGGCGTGTTGCCGTCAGGCCCGTTCCCCCCGCGGGAAGTACGGATCAGTCGGCGGATCTTTCTGCGCTCGAAGTCGAGGCCGTCGCCGGTGAAAAGGTTGAAGTCGCGAAGAGCGATATGGAACAGGTAGCGGCGGGAACCAAGCGGGTTGAAGCCGAGCCGATGAGTAAGGCCGAATTGGAGCAGACTAAAGAGGCAATAACTTCAATAAAAGTCGAGGAGGCGCCTGAGCTCGCGCCTGAAGTCAAAGATGAGATCCGCAAAGAGGTTCCTCTGGAGATCGAAAAAGCGGTCGAAACAGTAAAAATTGAAGAGGATAGACAAGCCGAGGATGAACGCATCGCCGAGGCGGCGATTGCCGAAAACCGCAGAAAGAGAGAGGCCGCCGCAGTGCGCCAGCGCGAGATTGAACAGCAGCGTGAGCTTGAACTGCTCAAGGCTGAAGAGGCACTGGCCGCCGCGCAGCCGGCCGAAGAACCCGCAGCGGCCGGGGGGCCGGCTTCGCACGATGAGGTTGCGGTCAATATCGCTCCCGAAGAGGCCTACCGCGAAGCGCTCGACAACGCGACCGAGGTGGAGTTCGATTCTGAGCATGCCGAGGCGCACAAGCAGCTTCTCGCGGATACCTCCACCGAGCAGAAGCGGAAAGCCGCGCCCGTCATTAAAGTCACACAGAAAAATTCTGTCAGGCTGCGTCCTGTAGATTTCTCCGCGAAGTTCGGCATATCGGTCATGTTCTGGGGCGAGATGGGCTCGCTTGATACGGGAGACTGGGTTGAATACACGATTGATATTCCCGAAGAGGGCGACTACACGATCAGCTACAATCTCAGCAGTCTTGAGCGCAAGGGCGAACTCGAGCTTGTCGCGGGCAGCGTTCAGTCGAAGGTAAAAGTTCCCAGCAGTGCGAGCGGTGATATCGGCGGGGTGCTTCCGGTGAACAAAAATGATTATGTGCGTCTTCAGGCGGGCACGCAGACCATCCGCATACGGGTAATCGAAGGCGGCGATTTTACGCTGAACTATATCACCATAAAAAGGGGGAAGCCCTTCACCTTTCAGGATTTTCTCAATATGTTCGGGGGAAAGAAGCGCTCGTAAAGGCGCAAGTCTGTCAAAATAGGCCGGGGCTTCCCCCCTCGACTTTTTGCTGCTAAACGGAAAATGCTCTCTCTTTTTATCCTTTACAGAATAGCGGTGTTTTTTTATCCCGCATTCGTTCCCGCGCCGTGCAGAGCGCTGTGCGGCGGTATCGTTTCATAATAATCTGATTTGAGGAGTTCTATGAGAAGAATAGCTGTTTTTGCCCTGCTGCTGTGCATGTTCGCATGCTCGAAAAAATTTGACTATGACACTTCGCTTGAAGAGGCGAACAGGGTAATGGCCAAGAACACCCCGAAGGCGGTGAAAATCCTGACCCGGCTGATTCAGACCGAGCCCGAGGATCCCCGCGCGTACGGTCTGCTCGGGGTAATATATTATAAGACAAAACAGTACGACAAAGCCGCCGAGAATTTCGTGATGGCTGTCGATTTTACGAAAGATTACGCGGAAAAAAAAGAGGTCATCGGCGGCATTGACCAGCTGACTTCGGAGTTTCTCTCAAAAGAAGAATCCGACCACAGTGAGGCCGCACGCAAGGCCGTTCAGGCGGGATCACCCGATGAGGCTATCGCCGAGCTTAACAAGGCGCTCGAATTGAACTCGGGCAATATGGGGCTCTATTACGGGATGGGATACGCTTACAGTGCGAAAGGGGATTTCAAAAATGCGCAGAAGTATTTTGAGGAAGCAAGAGCGATCAATCCCCTTAATCTGGCAACACTCAAAGAGCTGGCCTACGTCTACAGCAATCAGAAAAACTTCGACGCGGGGCAGAAGCTGCTGCTGGAGACAGTGCGCTTTCACGGAAGCGACCCTCTGGTCGTCCATCAGCTGGGCATAAATTATCTGCGTACCGGCAACGGCGAGCCGGCCGAAGCGGCACTCAAGAAAAATATTGAACTCTATCCCTCGTTTTATCTCTCATACTTTACGCTCGGACAGTATTACTATAACAACAGTCGTTTTGACGAGGCAAGGCCGCTTCTCGAAGCGGTTCAGAAGAACTTTACCGAAGAGTACGCGGCGAAGATGAACCTCTCACTCGATGTGGGCGCGATGCGCTCAATGGCCTCGCAGATGCTGACGAACATGAAGTGAGGTGCGGGGGCGCCGCTGATGAGATTTTTACCGTAATAATTCGCATGACACAAAAAAAAGAGCGGCCTGCGCCGCTCTTTTTTTTGTCCGTTTTATTTCGCAGATTTCTGTTCAGACGGCTTACTTCGTCTCAAGCACCGCGATGCCGGGCAGTGTCTTGCCTTCGAGAAATTCAAGAGATGCGCCGCCGCCGGTAGAGACGTGACTCATCTTGTCGGCAAGATTGAACTTGTTGACAGCCGCAACAGAATCGCCGCCGCCCACAACGCTCGTCGCGCCTTTGGCGGTTGCGTCCGCAACAAGATGCGCGACATCGCCGGTTCCTTTCGCGAAAGATTCAAATTCGAATACACCGACCGGGCCGTTCCAGACGATCGATTTTGAACTGAGAATAGTCTCTTTATAAACTGCAAGAGTCTTCGGGCCGACATCCATGCCCATAATGCCGTCGGGAATATCCAGACCGTCGATATTGGTCACTTTCGCATCGGCGGCGAAGGTATCACCGCACACATGGTCGAGCGGGAGAATTATTTTAACCCCTTTTGATGCGGCGGCGGCGATAAGCTTCTTC
>Ga0209800_10002508_pt1 | contig 16130 bp, 9 predicted proteins | sample Higcelweek8metaG_FD_187174 | JGI IMG/M metagenome (GOLD analysis project Ga0209800, IMG submission 187174) | Freshwater pond sediment microbial communities from the University of Edinburgh, under environmental carbon perturbations - High... | ecosystem: Environmental > Aquatic > Freshwater >...
GGCCAGGCCCCGCCAGCGCAGCCCCAGGCCCTGGCGCCTGCCCAGGCCCCTGTGCCTGCCCCGGCCCCTGTCGTGGAAAAGCCGAAGCCCGCCCCGGCCATCGACATCAAGGCCGAACGGCGGCGCATGGCCGAGGAGGCCGCGCGGCTCAAGCGCGAGAAGGAGGAGCTGGCGCAGCTCCAGTCCCTCAAGGCCGAAAAGGACCGCCTGGAGACCGAACGCCAGAGGATCAGCGAGGCCAAGCTTTTGGCCATGGGCTCCAGGCCCAAGCAGGTCCCACCCGCCCAGGCCGCCCAGGCCTCCCCGGCCAGGCCCGCCAGCAGGTCCGACGTGGCCGCCAACGCGCCCTACTTCGCCATGCTCGCCCGCCACGGCATCAGCGACGCCCAGCGCTATTTCGAGTCCGCCCTGCAGACCCGGCCCGAAGACGCCGACGCCCGCGCCGGGCTGGCCGTGGCCCTGCTGCTGCACAAGCGCGAGGCCGACGCCAAGTACCAGGTCCGGCGCGTCGAGGAGTCCGGCCAGACCACCCCCGGCACCCGCGTGGCGCGCGGCTTCATGCTCGGCATGGAGGGCCAGCTCTCCGACAGCTCCTACCAGCTCAACCGCGCGCTGGAGGAAGGCGCGGACCGCGCCCTGGTGCAGCTGGCCATCGCCACCGCTGCGGCCAAGAAGAACGACATGGACCAGGCCAAACGCGCCATGGAGGAATACCGCTCGCTTGTGTCGCCGATGGAGGAGAACGACTACGCCAAGGCCCTGGCGAGCAAGGTCGACATCGTGGGTCGGCTGGTGGGCACCTTTTACTGGACGCTGCTCAGCAAGGAAATCAACTCCATGTCGAGCACCGTCACCTTCTCGCGGCTGGGCGAGGGCCTTGCGGCCGCTCCTGGCGGGTACGCGGGCGGCACCATCACCAACCTGAAGATCTCCGGCAAGCAGCTGAGCCTGACCTGGACAGCGACCGTCTTCCTCATCACCAGCACCTTCGACATCACCGCCGACCTCACAGGCGACCTGGACACCATCCCGGTCACCTACCACGAGGCCGGATCGCCCGCCATGCAGCGCGGCTTCTTCATCCGCCAGGGCAGCATGGCCCAGAACATGGCCTACCACGCCAACCCGGCGGACTGCTTCATCGCCACGGCGGCCTACGGTGGGGTCTTCGAGGACCAGGTGACCACCCTGCGCCGCTTCCGCGACGACGTGCTGCTGCATTTCCCGTGGGGCCGCGACTTCGTGACCGCCTACTACCGCTTGAGCCCACCCCTGGCCGACGCCATCCGCGAACGCCCCTGGGCTCGGGCTGCGGTGCGCGGCGCGCTTTTCCCGGTGGTGCTTGCAGCCGGGGCGGCCACGGGCGACGTCGAAAGCGCGGCCTGGCTGGGCCTGTGCGTGGGCCTCATGGCTGCGGGCGTGCTCGTGCTGCGGGTCCGGCGCTCCCGGCAGGGCTAGGAACGCCGCCCCTGCCTTTCCCCGCCGCAGGGTCGGCCCTTCGCCGACGGCATCCCTTGCCCGGAGCGCGCCGCCAAAGACAAGCGAAGCAGCGCGGCAGCCACGGCCACAGCCCGCCACGGCCCAAAGCCCTGCGCGCCGGAAGCACCTTCGCCGGAGGGCCTGCGGCCTTGGCCTCGCGGGGGCCCTGGGCCAGGAGCCTGGAGCGGCCTGGGCCATGGGCGTGGCCGGTTGAGCTGGTGAGCCCGCTTTACTCTGAAAGACCTACTATGTTATGGGGAACAATAAGTAGTCGAAGGGGTTGGCGGCAGGAATGCGAATTCGTTTTTCCCGTCCATCCACAGCGGCCTTTGAGACCGTGTTTTTCTGCCGACATGCGGGTGCGTCTTCCCGTGCTCCTGACGACTCGGAGGACCAATGGACTTTCTTGAGCTAGGGAAACACCCCATAACCGGCGCCAACCCGGCGGGCGATGACGCCCGGTACGAACCGGAATATGATGCGCTTCAGCAGCAGATCGACAAGCTCTCCAGCGCCACTGCCGGTGGCGACATCGACTGGAAAAGCATCGCCGCGCTTTCCCGGACCCTTCTCTCGGAAAAGGCAAAGGACATCAAGGTCGCCTCATACCTGGGCGTGGCCCTGCTGCACCTGGAGGGCGTCGACGGGCTCTCCACGGGCGCGCAGGTTCTCCTCGACCTCACCACAAATTTCTGGGACACCCTGCACCCGGCCAAGACACGCCTGCGGGGCCGCTTCAACGCCGTGTCCTGGTGGAGGGACAGCGTCCAGGCCTTCCTCACCGGCTACAACGGCCCGGAAATCCCCCAGGCCGCCGTCGACCTGCTCTCGCAGCGCCTGAAGGACCTGGACTCCGCCCTTTCCGACAAGGCCCCGGACGCCCCCATGCTCAACACCCTGGTGGAGCTCGCCAAGGCCCTGCCCGCCGAGCCCCAGGCCCCGGCCGCCCAAGCCCAGCCCCAGGCGGCAGCGCCCCCTGCCCCGGCGTCCGCACAGCGGGTTGCCCCCGCCGCCCCGACCATTTCGGGCGCGTCCGCCGCGCCCACCCAAGCCCTCGGCTCGGACGACGAGTACCGCAAGGCCCTGGCGGCGGGTCTGGCCGAGCTGGCCGCCGTGGCCGACTACATGCTCTTCAACGCCGGCACGGACCGCCTCGGCTACCGGCTCCGGCGGATAGCCGCCTGGCTGCCCCTTTCGGTCCTGCCTCCGGCGGACAATGGCCAGACCATGATCCCGCCGCCCGAGGGCTTCGTCAAGGACGCCATCGCCCAGCAGATGGTCGGCCGCGATTTCCGGGGCGCGCTGCAGGCTGCGGAGTCCCGGATCGGGCAATACCTGTTCTGGCTCGACCTCAGCCGTTTTTCAGCCGAGGCCCTGGACGGCCTGGGCGTTGACTACCGCGACGCCAAGTTCGCCGTGGAGGAGGAGACCCGGCTTTTCGTCAAGCGCCTGGGCGGCCTCGCCTCCCTGGCCTTTGCCGATGGGACCCCCTTTGCCGACCCCAAGACCCGCGCCTGGCTGCGGGGGCTGGCCGACGACGGCCCGACCCGGCCGATGGAGCCCGGGGACGGGGCCTCCCTTTCCTCCAGTACCTTTGCCGAGGCCTCGCGCCTGGCGAAGGACAACCGCGTCTTCGACGCCGTGACCATCCTGCAGGGCGGCCTGTCCAACGCCTCTTCTGGCCGGGAGCGTTTCCTGCTCCGGCTGGGCATGATACGCCTGCTCACGGATGTGGACCAGAGCGCCCTGGCCCATGCCCACGTCGAGGAGGTCCTGGACCAGATCAAGGAATATCGCCTGGAGCTGTGGGAGCCGGACCTGGCCTTGAGCGGCTTCACCACCGCGCACGATGCGCTCACAGCGGAGGGCGGCGCCGAGGCCATGGCGCTTGCCAAGAACACATTGCAACGCATTGGCAGGGTGAACCCTGCCGCCGCGCTCAAAATGAACGGACTGGGTTGAGCTTCGCCGGGAAGCCGTTTGGAACGATTAAACGGAGGTCGCGAACATGGCGAAAGAAGGATCGGTAGCTCCAAAGGAGCGGGTGAACATCGTCTACAGGCCGGAAACGGGTGACGCCAAGGAAGAGGTGGAATTGCCCCTGAAGCTCCTGGTCATAGGAGACTTCTCCCAGAAGCCTGACGACCGCATGGTCGAAGACCGCGATCCCGTCAATGTCGACAAGGACAACTTCAACGCCGTGCTCAAGGCCCAGGACCTGGAGCTCAACCTCGGCGTGGAGAACAAGCTCAGCTGCGAGCCCGGCGCGCAGATGGCCGTGAAGCTCAAGTTCGAGAGCCTGAAGGATTTCGATCCGGATGAGATCCTCAAGCAGGTCCCCGAACTCCAGAAGCTCATGGAGCTCAGGGAGGCCCTCAAGGCCCTGAAGAGCCCATTGTCCAACGTGCCGGATTTCCGCAAGAAGGTGCAGGACCTCGTCAAGGACGCAGGCGCGCGCGAGCGGCTGCTGAAAGAACTTGGAATCGAGTAGGGGGACATCCATGGCTGAAGAGAAACTCCAACAGCAGCAGGCCGCCGCAGCGACGACCACCGGCTCCCTGCTGGACGACATCGTCGAGGCGACCAAGCTCAAGCCGAGTGATGAGGCCTATTCCGTGACCAAGGCGGGGCTGCAGGCCTTCCTTGAGGAGATGGTCAAGCCCGAGCGCGAGGGCGCCAAGGTTTCCGGCAATCTGGTCGACGACATGCTGGCCCAGATCGACCAGAAGCTGTCCCTCCAGATGGACGCCATCATCCACAACAAGGACTTCCAGCAGATGGAGTCCTCGTGGCGCTCGCTCAAGTTCCTGGTGGACAGGACCGACTTCCGCGAGAACGTCCGCATCCAGATGATGAACGTCTCCAAGCAGAGCCTGCTGGACGACTTCGACGACGCGCCGGAGATCACCAAGTCCGGCCTGTACAAGCAGGCCTACACGGCCGAGTACGGACAGTTCGGCGGCCAGCCTTTCGGCGCCGTCATCGCCAACTTCGACTTCGGCCCCGGCCCGCAGGACATGAAGCTTTTGCAGTATTGCGCGTCCGTGTCGTCCATGGCGCACGCACCGTTCATCGCCGCCGCCGGGCCCGAATTCTTCGGCATCGAGAAGTGGAGCGAGCTGCCCAATCTGAAGGACCTCAAGTCCATCTTCGAGATGCCGCAGTACGCCAAGTGGCAGTCCTTCCGCGAGTCCGAGGATGCGCGCAACGTCGGGTTGACCCTGCCGAAGTTTTTGCTGCGGCTGCCTTACGGACAGGACACCCTGCCCGCCAAAAGCTTCAACTACCAGGAGACCGTGGCCGACGGCGACGACGACTTCTGCTGGGGCAACACGGCCTTCGCCTTCGCCTCCAAGCTCACCGACTCCTTTGCCAAGTACCGCTGGTGCGCCAACATCATCGGCCCCCAGGGCGGCGGCGCGGTGGAGAACCTGCCCCTGTACCAGTACCAGGCCATGGGCGTGGTGCAGAACAAGATCCCCACCCAGGTGCTGCTCTCGGAGCGCCGGGAATATGAGCTGGCCGAGGAGGGCTTCATCGGCCTGACCATGCGCAAGGGCAGCGACAACGCGGCCTTCTTCTCCGCCAACTCCTGCCAGAAGGCCAAGTCCTTCGGCACCAGCAAGGAAGGCAAGGAGGCCGAGCTCAACTACAAGCTCTCCACCCAGCTGCCCTACATGATGATCATGGACCGCCTGGCCCACTACATCAAGGTCATCCAGCGCGAGAACATCGGCACCTGGAAGGAGCGCGGCGACCTGGAGCGCGAGCTCAACACCTGGATCGGCCAGTACGTCACCGAGATGGACGACCCGGTGCCCAGCGTCCGCAGCCGCAGGCCGTTGCGCATGGCCCAGATCGAGGTCAACGACGTGGAAGGCGACCCGGGCTGGTACCAGGTCTCCCTCAAGGCGCGCCCGCACTTCAAGTACATGGGCGCTTCCTTCACCTTGTCTTTGGTGGGCAAGCTGGACAAGGAGTAGCTCCCCCGAGCTTGCCGCATTGGAGAGATGTCCGGCGGGAGCGTCCGGCTGCACGTGGCCTTAACATAGTGTACAAAAACACTAAAAGGAGAACGATATGGCCCTTACCTCGTACATGAAGGTGACCGGGAAGACGCAAGGCGTGATCAAGGGCGATTGCGACCAGGCCGACGGCAAGAAGAAAGACACCATCCTGGTGTACGGCACGGAGCACAATGTCGAGATTCCCAAGGACACCCACACCGGCCTGCCCACGGGACAGCGCATCCACCACCCGTTCACCGCCATCAAGCACAAGGACCAGGCATCCCCGAAGCTGTGGCAGGCGACCTGCAAAGGTGAGCAGTGCACCGTTGAAATCAACTACTTCAGGATCACGGCTACCGGAATGGAGCAGAACTACTTCACCATCAAGCTGGAAAACGCCATCGTGGTCAACATGCGGGAATACAATCCCCTGACCTTCCTGCCGGACAACAAGCCCTTCAGTGACATGGAAGAGGTCAGCTTCACCTACTCCAAGATCACCTGGACCTACACGGACGGCAACATCGAGTACACCGACGACTGGAAAGGCGCCTAGGCCGGTATGCGCAAGGGGCTCCTCCGGGAGCCCCTTCGCTTCCGCACGGAGGACTGGTGAGCGAGCAAAGGCTGCTTGAACGCATCCGGCTCATGGAGCAGGACCCGGACAGTCGCGAGATGGCCGAGCCGGTCCAGGTCGTGGGCTCCATCCTCGAGTACCTGCGCATGATCCTGAACACCCGGCAGGGCAGCGTCGAGATCGCGCCGGACTTCGGCGTGCCGGACTTCACGGACATGGTCGGGGCGTCCGGCCTGGAGTCCGTGCGGGACATAGAGGCGGCCATGACCCAGGTCATCACGAAATACGAACCCCGGATGCAGAACGTGAAGATCGAATTCATCCCCCAGGAGGACGCGCCCCTGGCGCTCCAGTTCAAGCTCCAGGCCAAGCTGATGCTGGAGAACCGGGACATGCCCGTGGTTTTCGAAACCACCCTCGACCCTGACGGCCGCATTACGGTCAAAGACAGCTAGGCCCATGATCGAAAAGTACTACCAGAGGGAACTGACGCACCTGCGTGAGCTGGCCGTCGAGTTCGCCAAGAACCATCCCGCGCTGGCCCCCATGCTCACCGGGCCGGGGTCTGACCCCGACGTCGAGCGCCTGCTGGAAGGCACGGCGTTCCTGTCGGGCATGGTCAACCAGAAGCTCGACGACGAGTTCCCGGAGATCGTCCACGGGCTCATCCAACTCGTGTTCCCGCACTACCTGCGGCCCATCCCGTCCACCACCATCATCAAGTTCACCCCCAAGCCGAGCCTCATGGAGACGGTCACGGTTCCTAGCGGCACGCAGATCGCCTCCATCCCGGTGATGGGCACCCCCTGCACCTTCTCCACCACCTTCGACGTCGACCTGCACCCGCTGAAGATCACCAGGGTCGCGCTGCAGCAGGGCGCGGGCCGCTCGGGCACGCTGACCATCGGGCTGGAGCTCAAGGGCCTGGCCCTGGAGAACTGGAACGTCTCCAGCCTGCGGTTCCACCTGGCCGGGGACGCGGCGGCCGCCGCCGAACGCTACAAGATCCTCTTCAACGGCATCCGCGGGCTGCGCATCGGCGCGGAGGGCGGGTCCGGGGCCCTGCTGGGCACCGGCAACCTCCAGGCCGTGGGCTTCGAGGACGACGAGGCCCTGCTGCCCTACCCGTCCCAGTCCTTCCCCGGCTACCGCATCCTGCAGGAATACTTCATCCTGCCGGAAAAATTTCTTTTTTTCGATGTCACCGGCCTGGAGAACTGGAAGAACCGGGGCGCGGACAAGCGCTTCGAGATCGTGCTGGAGCTGGACAAGCTCCCGGCCGAGCCCATCCGCTTCACGGAGGAGCACCTCTGCCTGTTCGCCTCGCCCGCCATCAACCTCTTCCAGCGCGACGCGGAGCCGGTGCTCCTGGACCACAAGCGGCCGGACTACCAGGTGCGGCCCTCGGGCGACACCGGGGGCGAGTTCCAGGTCTATTCCGTGGACAAGGTGGTGGGGTACGTCCAGGGAACCGTGGAGGAGCGCCCCTACAAGCCCTTCCACATGTTCAACCCCCAGGCCGGGGAGATGCCGGTCTACACCGTGCGGCTCCAGCGCTCGCCCATCCGCGACAAGACCGAGCTCTTCGTCTCCGTGGCCTATCCCTCGCAGCAGAAGGAGCCCAAGCTCGAAACCCTGTCCATGTCCCTGACCTGCACCAACGCGGCCCTGCCCGAGAAGCTCCGCTACGGCGACATCTCCCAGCCCACGGCCACCTCGCCGGAGCTGGCCGGCTTCGAGAACATCCGCCAGCCCACGTCTCCGGTGCAGCCGCCCCTGGGCCGCAATCTCCTCTGGCGGCTCTTGTCGCACCTGTACATCAACTACCTCTCCATGGCCGACGTGGAGAGCCTGCGGGCCATGGTCAAGCTCTATGTCTTCACCGACACCCGCGACCGGGGCTCGGTGGTGGCCAACACCAAGCGGGTGGACGCCATCGCCGACATGCACGTGACCGAGGGCGACCGGCTGGTGAAGGGACTGGTCATGCGCGGTCGCGAGATCAAGATGTCCCTCAACCGGGAAGGCTTTGCCAACGGCGGCGACATGTACCTGTTCGGCTCGGTGATGAACCGTTTTTTCTCCGGCTACGCCTCGGTCAACTGCTTCACCCGCCTGACCGTTGAAGAAACGCTCAACAAGGAGTTGTTTCGTTGGAATGCAATGATCGGCGACCGCCCGCTGCTGTAACGGGCGACCTGCTCGACAACCCGCGGGCCTATTCCTTTTTCCAGGCCATCCGCCTGTTGCGCCTGCACGTCGGCATGTGCTCGGGCGCGGGGCTGGAGGACTTCCTGCGCGACCACCTGCGCGTGCGCCCGCAGCTCTCCCTGGGCTTTCCCGCCACGGACGTCACCCGCATTGACACCCTGCCCCAGGACGGCAGGGACATCTTCCGCATCGAGGCGACGTTCATGGGGCTGTACGGGGCCTCGTCGCCCATGCCCACGTTCTACACCGAGGAATTGCTGGAAGAATCCTCGAACGACAGGTCCGTCACCCGCGACTTCATCGATGTCCTGAACAACGACTTCTACATCCAGTTCTTCCGCGCCTGGAGCCGCTCCAGGCTCATGGTCAAGGCCGTTGACGAGCGTGACAACTCCTGGCTGGAGCGCCTCAACTGCCTGCTCGGCTTCGGGCACGCGGAGACCCGGGATGCGGTGCCCGAGGAATGCCGCAGTTTCCGTCACATCGGGCTCTTGACCCAGTACCCGCGAAGTGCCCTGGGGCTGAAGACCCTGCTCAAGGACGCCCTGGAGCTCGGCAATGTCCGCATCGAGCAATGCGTCTTGCGCAAGGTGAAGATCCCGGAGGACCAGCGTTTTTCCCTTGGCGTGGACTCCAACGTCCTGGGCGAGCGGTCCTGGATCGGCGAAGAGCTGGACGACCGCACGGGCAAATGCGCCGTGGCCGTGCGCGAGCTGGACGCCACGCAGTATCACGACATGCTGCCGGGCAACGCGGGCGGCAAAAAGCTCGACAACATGGTCCGCAGCTACCTGGTGGAGCCGTTCAAGTACGACCTTGTGCTTGAGCTGCGGCCCGGCGAGGCCCAGGCCGCCATCATCGGCGGGGAGACCTGGTCCAGGCTCGGCTATGACACCTGGATCTTTTCAGGGGAGGGCATAAAACATGCCGAGGCCACCTTCCCCAACGACGGCGGGCAGGTGCATGCCGTAAGCGCCACGATGTAGGGCAAACCACACGCTGAAGGCCGACACGCTGCAAGGAGAAACGAAATGATCAACGTTGACATGAAAAGCCTGCTTTCCAAGCTCAACACGTACAGCACCAACGCCCTGCACAACGCAGCCGGTCTCTGCGTCGCGCGCGCGCACTATGAAGTCAGCGTGGAGCATTTCTTCCTCAAGTGCCTGGAGGACGTGAACAGCGACCTGCCCCTGATCCTGCGCCAATACGGCGTGGAGACGGCCCGGTTCACGGCGGCCCTGTCCGACGTGCTGGAGGACTTCAAGTCCGGCAACTCCGGCAAGCCCGTGTTCTCGCCCATGTTCATCGAGCTCGTGGAGGACGCCTGGCTCATCGCCTCGGTGGAGCTGGGCGACACCCGCATCCGCTCCGGCGCTGTGCTGCTGGCCTTCCTGGCCAAGCCGAACTTCTACGCCTCCGGGGCATACGCCAGCCTCTTGTCCGAGGTCAGCCGCGACACCCTGCTCAAGGACTTCTGGTCCATGGCCAAGGCCTCGGTGGAGCACAAGCTCCCGGCGGCCGAACCCGGCGGCGCGGCCGCGGCGGCCCCTGGCGCGCCCAAGGGCGCGGGCGGCTTCATCGAACGCTTCTGCGTGGACTTCACGGCCAAGGCCAGGGACGGCGGCATCGACCCCGTGTTCGGCCGCGATGCGGAGATGCGCCAAATGGTGGACATCCTGGCCCGCCGCCGCAAGAACAACCCCATCCTGGTGGGCGAGCCCGGCGTGGGCAAGACCGCGGCCATCGAGGGCCTGGCCCTGCGCATCATCGAGGGCGACGTGCCCGAGGTGTTAAACGGCGTGACCCTGCTCGGCCTGGACATGGGCCTGCTGGAGGCCGGCGCGGGCATGAAGGGCGAGTTCGAGAACCGCCTCAAGGGCGTCATCGACGAGATCAAGTCCAGCGAAAAGCCCATCATCCTGTTCATCGACGAGGCCCACACCCTGGTCGGCGCGGGCGGCTCGGCCGGCGGCTCGGACGCAGCCAACCTGCTCAAGCCCGCCCTGGCGCGCGGCGAGCTCAAGACTTGTGCTGCCACCACCTGGACCGAGTACAAGAAGTATTTCGAGAAGGACCCGGCCCTGGCCCGGCGCTTCCAACTGGTCAAGCTGGACCCGCCGTCGGTGGAGACCACCACCATCATCCTGCGCGGCCTGCGCGACAGCTACGAGAAGTCGCACAACGTCATCATCCGCGACGACGCGGCCGTGGCCGCCGCCGTCTATTCCGACCGCTACATCGCGGGGCGCTTTTTGCCGGACAAGGCCATCGACCTCCTGGACACCACCTGTGCCCGGGTCAAGGTCAACCTCTCGTCCAAGCCCGCCGTGCTGGAGGACTGCGAACGCACGGCCCAGGCCCTGGAGCGCGAGAAAAAGGCCCTGGAGCGCGACAGGCTGAACGGCGTGGCCATAGATGAGGCCCGGCACAAGGAGGTCGTGGAGACCATCGCCGCCAAGACCATTGAGGCGGACGGCATCCGCGAACACTGGCTCAAGGAGAAGGACGCCGCCCACGCCGTGCTCGACGCCCGCAAGCTGGTCCTGGTGGCCAGCACGGCCGAAAACGCGGACCAGGGCGAGGTCGGCAGGCTCAAGGGCGAGCTCGACGCGCGGGACAAGGAGCTGGCCGCGCTCCAGGGCGAAGAGCCCATGGTGCAGATCGAGGTGACCCCGGACCTGGTCGGGCGCGTGGTCTCCGACTGGACCGGCATCCCGGTGGGCAAGATGGCGCGCGACGAGGCCAGGACCGTGGTCGACCTGGACGTGCGGCTCCAGGACCGGGTCAAGGGCCAGGACCAGGGCCTGGCGGCCATCGCCGAGGTCATCCGCGCCTCCAAGGCGGGCATCAAGAACCCGGACCAACCCATCGGCGTGTTCCTGCTGGTCGGCCCCTCGGGCGTCGGCAAGACCGAGACCGGCCTGTCCCTGGCCGACCTGCTGTTCGGCAACGAGAGCTCGGTGGTCACCGTCAACATGAGCGAGTTCCAGGAGAAGCACACCGTTTCGCGGCTCATCGGCTCGCCTCCGGGCTATGTCGGCTACGGCGAGGGCGGCATGCTGACCGAGGCGGTGCGCCGCCAGCCGTACAGCGTGGTCCTGCTCGACGAGGTGGAGAAGGCGCACCTGGACGTCATGAACACCTTCTACCAGGTCTTCGACAAGGGCATCCTCACCGACGGCGAGGGCAAGGACATCAACTTCAGGAACACCATCATCATCCTGACCTCCAACCTCGGCACCGACGTCATCCAGGAGATGACCGGGGGCGGCGGCGAGATGCCGCTGGAGGCCGTGGTCTCGGCGGTGCGGCCCATCCTCTCCCAGCACTTCAAGCCCGCGCTCCTGGCGCGCATGAGCGTGGTGCCCTTCGTCAGCCTCGACCCCGGAGCCATGAAGCTCATCGTCCGGCTCAAGCTCGGCAAGCTCAAGAAGATGCTTTTGAACAACAACAAGATGCGTCTCACCTTCGACGAGGCCGTGGTGGACCAGATCGCGGCCCGCTGCACCGAGGTGGAGACCGGCGCGCGCAATATCGAGTACATCCTGAACGGGAACGTGCTGCCGCAGATGTCGAGGGAGATCCTGGGGCACATGACCCAGGGCGGCATGCCTTCGGCCGTGCACTTGAGCGTGGCCGAAGACGGCTCCTTTGCCATGGAATTTTCCCAGAACTAGCGACACCTTGAGAGGAGTCCCCCATGGCGGAACAAATCAAGCCGAAGTTCGTGTTCGAGTCCAAGGCCGTGGACAGGAACACCTTCACCGTCGTCAAGTTCCAGGGCACGGAGGGACTGTCGTCCCTCTACCGGTTCGACATCACCCTGATCTCCAAGCAGGCCGACCTGGACCTGGGCGAGATCCTGCAGAACCCGGCGGAGTTCACCATCAAGCGCAGCGACGGCGACATCCCCTTCCGGGGCATCCTCAGCTCCTTTGAGCAGCTGCAGCAGGTCGGGGAGTATGTCTTCTACCGCGCGGAGCTGGTGCCCAAGCTGTGGTGGTGCACGCTAACCCAGCACAACCAGATCTTCCTGAACAAGAACGTCCAGGGCTTCCTCGACGACGTGCTCAAGGACGGCGGCCTGAAGCAGGGGCTCAACTACGACTTCAAGCTCCAGGGCGCGTACCCGGCCTGGGAATACATCTGCCAATATGGCGAGTCGCACTTCGCCTTCGTGTCCCGCTGGCTGGAGCGCGACGGGATGTACTACTACTTCGAGCAGACCGACCAGGGCGAGAAGATGGTCATCACCGACACGCACATCTCGCATTCGACCATGCCGGAGGGCACCTCCCTGCTCTACTCGCCGCCCAGCAACATGGACCACGTCAAGCGCGAGGAAGTGGTCAAGAACTTCATGCTCAAGCAGCAGCCCATGCCCAAGAAGGTGCTGCTGAAGGACTACAACTACCGCAAGCCGAGCCTGGAGCTGAAGGCCGAGGCCATCGTCTCGCCAAAGGGCTTCGGCGAGGTCTACATCTACGGGGAGCATTTCCAGACCCCCGGCGACGGCGAGAAGCTCGCCAAGGTCAGGGCCGAGGAGTACCTGTGCCGGGAAAAGGTCTTCCACGGCGTGTCCACGGTCCCGTACATCCGCACCGGGTACATCTTCGAGCTCAAGGACCACTACCGCCAGGACTTCAACCAGCGCTACCTGACCATCGAGGTGACCCACGAGGGCAGCCAGGAGGCCTACCTGGTCTCCGGCCTGGGGCTGCACCTGGCCAAGGACGAGGACCGGCTGTACTACCGCAACTCCTTCTCCTGCATCCCGGCCACCACGCAGTTCCGGCCCGAGCGCAAGACCGAGAAGCCCAAGTTCCACGGCTCCATGAACGCCAAGATCGACGCCTCGGGCAGCGGCCAGTACGCCGAACTGGACAGCCAGGGGCGCTACAAGGTCGTGCTGCCGCTCGACACCTCGGGCCGCAGCGGCGGCAAGGCCACGGCCTGGCTGCGCATGGCCCAGCCCTACACCGGGTCGGACCACGGCATGCACTTCCCCCTGCACAAGGGCACCGAGGTCCTGCTCACCTGCATCGACGGCGACCCGGACCGGCCCATCATCCAGGCCGCAGTGCCCAACCCGGAGGCGCCGAGCCAGGTGACCGACGCCAACCAGACCCAGTGCCGCATCACCACGGGCGGACAGAACCGCATCCACATGGAGGACCAGGCGGGCGGGGAGCGCATCCTGATGCACACGCCCAAGTCCAACACCTGGATGCGCCTGGGCACGCCCAACGACCCCCCGTCCACCAGCTCGGACAACGATACAACCACCACCACGCCACCCGACAGCAGCGACGGCGTCAAGATACACTCCGAGGGCGACATCAATTTCTGGGGGCTCAACTGGGGCGAGTCCACCAAGGGCAACAAGATGGAAACCGTCCTCGGGGCCAGGGAGGAGTTCGTCTTCGCCAACAGCCTGGCCATCACCGGCCCCGTCAGCGAGGAGATCGCCTACGGGGCGGCATTTGAGGCGACCCTGGCCAAGAAGGGCGAGTTCAGCCCCTGGACCACGGACCTGACCGGCGAGGAGGAAAAGCTCAAGGGGAGAGTCACCAGCCTGACTGCGGAGAAAATCCGCATCGAGGGCCTGGTCACCACGCTGCGCACGGACCACACCCAGCTTGAGGCCACCGCCAACACCCTGCGCACCGCCCACAACACCCTGGTCGGGCAGTTCACTTCGCTCAAGGGCCAGACCTCGAGTCTCGCCGGACAGACCAGCAAGCTTGCGGGCAGCGTGGCAAAGGTTACCGGCGACGTAAGCAAGCTCGCCGGAGCGGAAAGCGAACTCTGCGGCGAGGTGACCAAACTGACGGGCATGCTCACCAGAAGCGTCGGCCAGAGCGTCTCCATGATCGGCCTGAAGACACAGACCATCGCCTCCAAGACAACGGTCTCCGGCGAAGTCAGCGACATCGCTGGCGAGGTGAGCACCATCGCCGGATTGATCAACCAGATCTAGGAACACGGCCCCATGAAGATCTTCAAGGAAAAACAGCACTCCTTCTTCCCGCGGCCCTTCGGCATCCGGGACGCGCTCTACTTGAGCGTCGGGGTCATGGCCTTCATCGACCTGAACGACCCAGGGACCCTGCTCACCGAGCAGGAGCTGTGGAAGACCCTGCCCGGCGAGCTCGGCCCCAAGCCGGTCATGGACCAGGGCATCCCCAAGCCGCGCGGCGAGGTCCTCGTCACCGGCTCCTGCCACGCCCCGCGCGGCCAGATGCGCCCGGCCTCGCAGGTGCGGGTGCGCGTGGGCGAGGTGGACAAGAGGCTCAGCGTCTACGGCGACCGCTACTGGAAGAACGGGCTCATCACCCAGGCCGAGCCCTTTGTGGAGATGCCCATTGTCTGGCCCAACGCCTATGGCGGCGAGGGCTTCGCCCAAAACCCCCTGGGCAAGGGCATCCACAAGCTGCCCATGCCCGACGGCTCCCAGCTCGTGCCGCTGCCCAACCTGGAGCTGCCCGCCCAGCAGATCGGCTCCCCGGGACAGTCCCCGGACCCGGCGGGCTTCGGGCCCCTGGACCTCATGTGGCCGCAGCGGCTGAAGAAGAGCGGCACCTACGACGAGAAGTGGAAGAACGAACGCTGGCCCTACTTCCCGGACGACATGAACTACGAGTTCTTCAACATGGCCTGCGCGGACCAGTTCGCCGCCGGGTATTTCGAGGGCGGCGAGAGTGTGGTCATCGAGAACATGCACCCGGACCTGCCGGTCATCCAGACCACCCTGCCCAGGCTCAGGATGCGCTGCTTCGTGACCCTGAACACCAGATTCAAGCCCCACGCCTTCCCCGCCGGGCCGCTGCCCTCGCACCAGCTGAGCGAAACCGACGAGTTCCGCGAAGTCGCGACCCGGCTGGAAACGGTCTGGCTGTTCCCGTCCCTCATGCGCGGGCTGCTCATCTATCGCGGCGCCACCAGGATCATGGACGAGGAGAGCGGCGACGTGCTCCGCGTCCTGATCCGCCACGAGCAGCAGTCCGAGGCCCCCAAGCCCCTTGAGCACTACCGGGACCTGCAGAGAGAGCTCCTGGACCGGGGCGTGGACGTGGACATGTCCGCCGCCGAGGCGGTCATGAAGCAGGCCGAGGCCTCCCTGGTCAAGCTGAAGAACATCCCGAAATTCGCCGACGACATCCGCCAGAAGGCCCTGGGCAACCGGCCCGGCATGCCCGCGCCGGAACCAGGGGAGCTGCTTGCCCAGTCCAAGGCCATGTTGGCCGAGCACTCGGCGCGGCTGGACAGCATGGAGGCCATGGCCAGGAAAATGCACGCCGAGAGCGGGCACCTGGTGGAGATCAACCTCGGCGTGTTCGACATGTTCCGGGGCAAGATCGCCGAGATTGGCAAGAAGATCGAGCAGACCACCACGCAGCTGGCCGAGGTCAAGAAGAAGTCCGAGGCCATGCGCGTGGCCGCGGTCAAGGAGACTTCGGGCAAGCTCAAGGCCATCAAGCCAGAGTTCCTGGCAAAATCCGGGCTGGACCCGGACCTGGCCCTGCCGCCGGACTTTCCGATCCACAAGAAGGTCAACCCCTGGCACGACCGGGGGTTCCCCTTCGTGGTGCGCTGCCGCAAGGCCCTGGACGAGGACCGGGAGACGCTGCGCGCCCTGACGGCGCTGGGGCTCTCGCGCGAGACCCTCCACCGGGCCTGGCTGGGCGTGAACGCCGGGGAGCGCCAGGAGGCGCGCGAAGACTGGGGCCTGGCCAAGGGCGAGGGCTTCCCGCTTCCGGCCGGGCTTGTGCTGCCGCGCTTCAAGGGGCCGGTGCTGAACCGCGTGCTGTGCCGCGCCGGGCTGCCGGAAAGCGGCGCGGATGCCCTTG
>Ga0209800_10002513_pt1 | contig 16117 bp, 8 predicted proteins | sample Higcelweek8metaG_FD_187174 | JGI IMG/M metagenome (GOLD analysis project Ga0209800, IMG submission 187174) | Freshwater pond sediment microbial communities from the University of Edinburgh, under environmental carbon perturbations - High... | ecosystem: Environmental > Aquatic > Freshwater >...
CAGTATTGTTACTTGCAGTGTAAGTAATTCCGTCAATCCAAGTGTGAGAATCGCAAGCTGTGATTACGTCTGTTCCAGTTGTTGCATGATTAATAGTTAAGTTCAAAGTTACCATACTATCGCAACAATTTGCAGCTCCGCCAACAATGTTGAAAGTTGCGGTGTTATTACTTGCAGTGTATGTAATTCCGTCAATCCAAGTGTGAGAATCGCAAGCAGTAATTACATCCGTTCCAGTTGTTGCGTGATTGATTGTTAGGTTCAAAGAAACCAAACTATCACATCCGTTTGCTGCACCACCAGCAATATTGAAAGTTGCTGTATTATTACTAGCTGTGTAAGTAATTCCATCAATCCAAGTCTGAGAATCGCAGGCAGTAATTACGTCAGTTCCAGTCGTTGAATGATTGATTGTGAGATTCAAAGTAACCAAACTGTCGCAACCATTTGCAGCGCCACCAGCAATATTGAAAGTCGCGGTATTATTACTTGAAGTGTAAGTAATTCCGTCAATCCACGTGTGAGAATCGCAAGCTGTAATTACGTCAGTTCCAGTTGTTGAGTGGTTGATTGTTAAGTTCAAAGTTACAATCGAATCGCACCCATTTGCAGCGGCTCCGGAATAAGTGAAAGTTGCAGTATTATTATTAGTATTATATGTTAATCCATCAATCCAAGTGAATGTTTCACATTCCGAAATAACATCAGTTGAATAAGCTGGATTGTTGACTGTGAAATTTAACGTAATAATGCTATCACATAGAGCGACATTGGTAAGAGTGTCTTTGTAAACTCCCGAAACAGTCAGATTTTGTCCGTTAAAAATATAAGGAGTCCCAAAACAAATCTCATCATTGATTGTGGTGTATGACTTACATAAATCCAATTCATAAACACCGATATCAACACTTGAACCAGAAATTCTGAGGTTACCATCTAAATCTGTTGTAATACCTGCAGGAATGTAAGTATTGTCGCCACGATTAATCGCAATTGATGAGGCCGAAACATGAAAATCATTCGCTAACGTATCTGTAAATAAAGGATCAATATTAAAGTTAGTTGCGCCGTTAGGATACAATTGAATAACACTATTTTTTACTTCAGATGTTGTGGTTTGATCATAATAGCTTAACAAATCATTAAAATAAACTATTGAATTTCGGAACTTTGCTGTTGCACTATTTGTGTAAATCCCACTTCCTTTATTGTCTGGGGTAGGAGTAACCGAACTGTAAGAAGTGTTTTCTACAACAGTAAGGTTAGAAAAAATCGAGGTACTCGCATTGTAAATTCCTCCACCATATGCTTTGTTTCGTGCAATAACACTATTGTTGTGAATCAGGCAATTGGAAACTGGGTCGGCAGATTTAGAGTAAAGGCCTCCTCCATAAGTATTTGACGTATATCCACCGCTGATAAAACTTGTTCCAGCAGATGCATCATTATTTGAAATAATAGTATGGAAAATATTTCCAGTACCTTCATGATATATTCCACCTCCCTGATTTAATCCTCCAGCAACTGAAAGTGCTGCATAAGTGTCATTATTATCAACAGTATTGTTCAGAATATCCATATTTCTGGAATAAATTCCACCGCCCTTAGTTTCGCTATAGGCATAATAGGTGTATGATTCGGCAATATTGTTTTTTATGTTACAATCTAAAATTAAACTCTTTTGCCCTGCAGTGGTAAATTCATTGTAAACTCCTCCGCCATGAGTGTAGCCATTAAAGTAAGATGACCATGAATAATATGATGATACTGAGCTAATTGCAGAGTTTCCATTGATTTCAGAAGAATTCAGATACAGTTTTGAAATTGAGTATACCCCTCCTCCAAGTGCTCTTGCAGTCATATTTGGATAGGTCATATAGTTCTCAACATTGTAGGTCAAATCAGAATTAAGAATGTTCGAATTAATGCTGCAATTATTAAATTCAGCAAAGTTTGATGCATAAACACCTCCACCATAAGCATTAGCTGTTCCACTCAAAAAAGCAGATGTAGAAGTTGCAGTAATATTAACATTGTTATTATTTATCTGACAGTCATTTAATCTTACTTTTAAGCCAAGTAGTAAACCTCCACCGATAACGTTACCATCATAAAAACCACTCGATTGTATTATATTATTTGAAAACTGACAGCTCTGAATTGAGGCTGTATCTGTTGATGATGAAATCAGATACAACCCGCCACCACTAGCTGTTCTAGCATAAATACTATTTAAATTAAATTCGGCATTAGCGATTTCTGTGGTTTTTGAAACTGTGGCATACATTCCGCAGCCTTGTGTGCTATATGCAGTAGCCGTGTATGAGCTATTAATTCTATTACTATTTAAATAACAATCAGAGATTTTTAAAGTATCAGAGCTGAAATAACTTCCGCCACCCTGAACTTCACCTCTCGAAATTGTTACAGTATTGTCAGAAATGTAATTTAAATTTAAATTTGAAACAGATGTGGCATTCCCATAACAAACTATACCGCCACCTTTGAGATATTTTGCAGCCGATGTTGTGGTTGAAATTACTGAATTATTCCTGATACTTGTATTGGAAATGCTCAAATTTAAATTATTCAAAACATATAAACCGCCTCCTTCACTGTTCGATCTGTTAGATTGAATTTTATTATTTTCGATAAAACAGTTTGAGATTTGATTCAACGGGCTACTGACATAAATACCTCCACCAAGATGTGCGGTACTTGTTGAAACCAAAGGATCATCAATTATTCTGTTTCGAATTATTGTAGAATATTCCAAAATAAAAGAAGTTGTGGTTTGAACGAATAGTCCTCCACCTTTGCCGTTTACACCTGCTGTTCCTGTATTGTTGGCAATGATGACATTTTTAAGATAAACACTGTTAGTACTTTGAATATAAATGCCAGCACCTACTCCTTTACCAGGATCTACACTTGCATTTCCGCCAGTGATTTTAACGCCGTCAATTATTACAGGAAGAGTATTACCAACAATGTACATAATGTGATATGCATTATCTGTACTGTCATTTGCGACACCAATATCTCCGTTAAGAATGGTTTCGTTAATTCTGTTTGTTCCAAAGGGATCAGGAGTTAGCCCAATACGTTGGTTAATAGTGGTTTCGTTGCCAAAGAAATTACCATATAGTTTAACCCCATTTCCAAGAGCAAATGATGAACTTCTGTCATTAATTGTAGATGTGTAATAAGTGCCTTTAGCAACCCATATTTCATCGCCTGGCATAGCGAATATTACTGCTGTTTCGAGACTTGTGTAAGCATTTGCCCATGAAGTGCCGTTGTTGGCTCCTGTTGCGGCGTAATTAACATAAATTACAGATGCATTAAGGCTTACGGTGATAAGAATAAGTAATGCGATAAATATTGTTTTCATTTAAAAGTATAGATTAATATTAAAATCCTCAGTGGCAAAAGTAAGTAAAATCATTATTGCAAAAACATCAGAAATGTTAAAACTGAGGTAGATAATTTTTTTTCTCAGAATTGATTTTATAATTTGGTTAGAAATTGATTCTTATAGATTTAATAATTACCAATAATTATCTCAAACGATTCGTAAAATCAGTAGCAATGCAATGTTGAAAATGTATTATATGATAACCGCTGTAAAGAATAAGTCCGTTTTCGTCTGGATTTCGCCTTAAAGAGTTTTGTTGGCAATTGTCAATTCGCTGATAAAGACAATATTATGTTTATTCATACAGTTTTATTAATAATTCATACAATCACATTAAATTAAATTTAGCTATACAAAAATCTTTTTTTAATTTTGCTAAAACTAAAACCCAAGTTATATGAAAAAATTTAATATCGGATTATTATCAATCTTAGTAGTTGGCCTTTTTGGCCTGGCTTTGATTTTCTCGGGATGTAAAAAAGAAGAGGAAGTGGAAGAAGCAACTGTAAATATTAAAATTTACGATGCTAGAGTTTCTCAAGCTTCATCTAAAACTACAGCCGAAGGAATTGTCGAGGCAAATCTTCTTACCAAATGCGAAGTTACTTATTCTTCAATAGCATTGAAGAACAGTGATGGAGAATATGTCGAACTGCTTTCCGCTCCAACAACTGTTGATCTTCGCGATTTACAAGGTATTGTTGATGATCTTGTTTCTGCTTCTATTCCTGTTGGTAGTTATACTCATATCAAAGTTACCGTTTCGGGTGTAAGTACAACTTATGATGGTAACAACTATACTGCTTCGGTTTCGGCTGGTGCTACCGCAACACTTAATAATCCTGTTATGACTTTAACTGAGGAGCAAGGCGTAATCAATGTTTTCGATGGCGGAGCAATTAGCTTTGAATATCCTTTGGCATTTACTTTATCTGATGCTTCAGATGTTGAGAATATTCATATCCAGTTTGATACTGATGCTACAACCTACACAATTACCTACACTTACCAAACTTACACTTGGACTTTTGCCGGTATTAGACCTGCTTTAAATGTGAATTTTGTTTTGGAACAAGGAATTCAGCAGATTAGACATTCTCCTCCTTATGGAATAACTATTGTTTCGATGGACGATGTTGATTATTATGGCATCCATACTTTTGTTGATTTCAATCAACATGGTGGCGTAATAAATTCACACACATCACAGCATGTTTTCCGCGGAGCAGACGGAACTTTAACTATCGATGCAGAAGCCATGATAACAAATGCAAACGCTCTAGTTCCAAACACGATTACTGCAACTGGCGAAAGCGATATCCGCTCGGATGAAACTTTCCATTATTCACAAATTAAAACTAATCTTTCGAATCTTGGTTACGAACTTGTTTCGGGCCAGACATACTATTTCAGCCTTCGTAAAACATGGAATATTACCACTGATGGTACAACTTATGATTTAACCAGAATGTGCGAACCAATTCCAGTGGTGATTCCGTAATTTTGGTTCGAATAAAATATTTAAAAAGCTGCTTTCGTAAGGAGGCAGCTTTTTTAACATATTCCATTTCGAAAGGTGTTTGCGCGCCTCCGTGGAAATTTGTATATGAATTTTGAACCAAATATATATTCCTACAATTCTGGTAACAAACCTAAAATATTGTCGCGGTAAGTATTGCTGATTGGAATGCCAGTCTCGTGTATAAAAACTTTATTGTGGCTAATATAATTTATCTTATCTATGGCTATAATATATGATCTGTGTACACGAATAAACTTATCTGAGGGTAAGGCCGATTCAATTGCTTTTAGCGACATTAAAGTAAGTAGGGGCTTGCCGCTACAATAAATTTTTATGTAATCCTTAAGAGATTCGATATATTCAATTTCGGAAATATTGACCTTAAGAATCTTATGCTCGGATTTTATAAAAATGCTGTTTTTTGAGGATTGACCCAAAGATACTTCTGATTTGTGTGCATGATAATCGAGAGCTTTGTTGGCTGCTTTAACAAATCTGTCGAAAGATACAGGTTTAAGAAGATAATCAATAACATCAAGTTCGTATCCCTGCATCGCATACTTATCATAAGCTGTGATTAGGATTATCATGGGTCGCGAACTTATAGTTTTAAGCATTTGAAGACCATTCATGTCTGGCATTTCTATATCCAGAAAAATAAGGTCAATTTTCTCGGAATTCAGCGTTTGTATGGCATCAAAAACACTTGTACACTTTTTTGTGAGTGTAAGAAATGGGATTTTTTTAATGTTGTCCTCAATTAAATCCAGCGATAATTGCTCATCATCTATCGCAATACAATTCATCATAAATCTATAATTAGTGATACTTTGAAAACACTTGCGGTATCAGTTATTGTAATCTTATGTCGTTCGGGATACAGAAGTTCAAGTCTCTTTATTACATTTTTTAATCCTATTCCACCACTTTTTTTGTCCACCGAGGCAGATTGTGGGTTGTTAATCAAAGGATTTGTTATCTCGAACAACAACTTTTTGTTTTCAGTTTTAATTAATATGTCAATTTTTGAAGTACTGTTATAACTAATCCCATGCTTAAATGCATTTTCGACAAAGGGATAAAGTATCATTGGCTCCACCATAAGATTTAGGTCTGCGCCTTGATAGTTAAAGTTAATCTCGGCATTTTTATCGAGACGCATTTTTTGTATTTCGATATAGTTTTTTAAAAAGTTGATTTCTTTTTCTAAGAAGAATTTTTCTCCCTTATTTTCGTATAGATTGTAGCGTATTAACTCGGAGAGTTTTATAATAAAAACTTCTGTATCATCAGATTTCTTCCTAGCCAATGAGCAGATATTATTTAGCACATTAAAAAAGAAGTGAGGATCTATTTGAGCTTTAAGGGCTTCGAGTTCGGCTTTAAGTTTGTCGTTTTCTAATTCTTTTCTTTGTTTCTCATTCTTAAACCACTCAATACTCATTCGAAGAGCTGTGCTTATAATAAATACTGTTAAAAATACGGACATTCCACTTAGTGGGCCACCATCCCCATGATGATCGTCTGGAGGTTTTGGTGGGGGAAAATCTCCAGCTTCGTGCATAAATTGGATGGGTTGAGGTCCGTTAGTAATAAAAAATTCGATTGAATACGCCAGTCCAACAATAAGACTAATAATTACAAGGGCATAAATAATGTATTTTTTTTTGAATAGAAGTTTTGGAATCAATACCAAATAGTTAAGGTAAAATAGCGTTACAATAAAAATCTGAATGACCCACCACAATTTGTCGTATCTGAAAATATCAGATTCATTTGTAAGATCGTTTATTAAAACAGGGATAAAAAAGTATCCAACCCATCCCAATATATGGGCAATTGGTTGTATAATCTTTCTGGATTTTGTGATTTCCATCCTTTTGTTATTTCACCAAAGTTACAAAATTATTCTTCTCGCAGTACTAAATTATTGATTTAAATTGTTTGATTTTGTGCAGCTGTAAATCCTTACACTACCAAGCATCAGATTGGAAATTTCGAAATCTTGAAATCCACAATTGCTAAGAAGCAGTTTTACATCAGTTTTTTTTGCAAAATCCACTATCGACCCAACCAAATATTTATAAGCTGCTTTATTCCCAGCTAATACTTTTCCAGTTATTGGAATTACAGTTTTAATATAAATTATAAAACCCCATCGGAAAATTAAGAAGCGGGGTAAGGAAAATTCCATTATCGAAACTACTCCTCCAGGTTTAAGAATACGGTAAAACTCTTCAAATGACTTGTCGAGGTCTGCAAAATTTCTAATTCCGAATGAGACTGTAATCAAATCAACCGACTTGTCCGGCAGTGGAATGCTTTCGGCCCCCGAGATGATGAATTCTGTATTTGATAATTTAGGCTTTGCTAATTCGAGCATTTTTGACGAAGGGTCAATTGCATAGTATTTTTCGGCATTGAGAGATTTTAGGTTTACAAGTAGGTCTCCGGTGCCCGAAGCAATATCTGCAATAACTTTGAAATTTCTGTTTTGCAGATTTTTAACAAATATTCGCCTCCATCTTTTATCAAGCCCAAGCGATAAGCGATGATTCAACTTGTCGTAGGTAATGGCAATTTCGTCAAACATTGCCGGCGTATCTGTTTTTTTTATTTGCATATAGAAAGAGAGCCTGAAATTCAGGCTCCCGGTTCATTTATTTCTTTGATCTGTTTTGTTGCATTTTGGCTGCGTCTTCAAGTCTTTTCTGCCAGCTAGATTTTGGCTTTGCAGGTTTCTTTTTATTCAATTCCATCTGCGCTAAGACTTTCTTCTCATCAATTATAAACTTCTGTATTATCCAAGTCTGCAAAATAGTTATCACATTAGCAAGGAAATAGTAGTAGCTAAGTCCTGATGAGTATTTGTTAAACCAGAATATCATCATAACAGGCATAAGATACATCATCGTTTTCATACCCGGCATGCTGTTATTGGTCGGCTGATTTGCGCTGGTCATCCAAGTCGAAATCAACATCGAAATAGCCATCAATAAGGTAAACAAACTTATGTGATTACCATAAATACTCGAGAGTAAAGGAATGTTTCCACTCCATTCAAAAATGGCATCGTAGGTTGATAAATCATCTGCCCAGAGGAAACTCTCCTGGCGTAATTCAATGGACGCAGGGAAAAATCTGAACATCGCGATAAGAATCGGGAACTGCAATAACATTGGCAAACAACCACCCATTGGACTAGCTCCGGCTTTTTTGTATAGTGCCATTGTAGCCTGTTGTTTTTCCATTTCTTTTCCTTTTGGGAACTTCTCATTAAGAGCATCAACCTGTGGTTTAAGAACTCTCATTTTTGCCGTCGACATATATGATTTATAAGTCAGCGGAAATAGTCCGATTTTTATAATCAGTGTCAGCAACAGAATGATTAATCCAAAATTGTCAATAAATCCTCCCAACCAATTAAATATCGGAATTATAATAAATCTGTTAACCCAACCAAAAATTCCCCAACCTAGCGGAACAATTTTTTCGAGTTTAAGATCATAAGCTTTTAATGTTGTGAATTTGTTAGGACCGAAATAGAAACTGAATTTCTGTGATTGTTTATCCGAATCTTTGAGCGCAAATGAAAATTCAGAGTTGAAAGTCTTGAGATACTTACTATTTTCGTCTTTGATTTCCTTTAGACTTACAGTTGGATTGCTGAGGTCTCCTTTTGCAATAAGAATTGAAGAGAAAAACTGCTGTTTATAAGCTACCCATTTAACATTGCCATGACTATCAAAGCTATCTTCTTCTTTTGTTTCTGCCAATTTTTCAATTTCGTCATCCGCCATTCTTAAATAAATACTGGTGTTTTTCATTTCCCAGTCGCGTCCTCTTTCAAATCCAGGTACTTTAATATCCCATCTGAGTTTAACATAAGGATTTGCCTCTAGTTCTGTTTTTAATCCGACGATATTGATATCAAAATCAATCATATAATCGTCAGGATGTATGGTGTAAAGGAATTCAATGTATTTATCTTTCGAAACTGACATTCTCATTCCAGCTTTTAAGTCTTTGTTTCCAACTTTTAATGAATCGCCTTCGATGGTTGGCACAAAATACATGTCGTTGGTTATGACTGGCTTACCGTCTGCATTTAACTCAATACCAAATGTTGACAAAGAATCATTTACAAAAAGTACAAGCGGCTCTTTATGATATGTCTTGTAATCTTTTAATTCTACTGAGTAAATCTTACCCCCATGATTAGTAAGAGTAATAATCATTTTTTCGTTTTCGATAACCTGAAACTCTTCTGTGCCCGTAGCTGAGTTCTTAAACGCTCCATACTTTGAAGTCATTGCTTCTGCTTCGAGAGAATCTCTTACTTCCTTAGGAATGCTATCTGCAACAGCTACAATAGTAACTGAATCTGATTTCTCAATGCTATCCTGTTGTATTTTAAGAATTTCATCCTGTACTTTTTCCAGAGAGTCTTTTCTGTGTTCAACTTGGGCGATAGAGTCCTGTTTTTGTTTCAATTCAGCAAGTTCTTCTTTGCTAGGCTTGGTGATAAACATGTATCCAACCAAAAGAACTCCGATTACTACTAGTCCAATTATACTATTTTTATCCATTCTTATTTATTCTAATTTTAATATTTATCTTTTATTTTTTATTTTCAAGGCTGAGGCAGAGGCTAAGGCTAAGGAGGATTAGCTTGGGCTTTTGTGTCAGCTGTTTTGTTTTACAAAGTAAGTAGTAATTATTAAGTATTAGGTAGTGGTTTTTCGTATTTTACCGATTACTGACTACCGACCACCGCTTACTACTTACTTTCTTCATTATTTTCTTTTTTCTTATTAAGACTCTTTAATTTACCAAATACCAACTTCAGATTACGGTTCCTGAGCGAAGCCGAAGGACCGCTTACTGTTTACTTTGCTCCGATTGCAGCTTTAACAAAGCTTACAAAAAGAGGATGAGGGTTTGTTACTGTGCTCTTATATTCTGGATGGAATTGAACTCCCACAAACCATTTGTGTTTTGGAATCTCGACGATTTCAACAAGTTCGGTTTCAGGATTTATTCCAGTAGCAATCATCCCGGCTTCAGCATACATTTCTTGATAAGAACTGTTAAATTCGTAACGATGTCTGTGTCTTTCGTTTATGTTAACTGTATTGTAAGCGTTAAACGCATTCGAATCTTTGGAAACTCTACACGGATATGAACCTAAACGCATCGTGCCTCCTTTTTCGGTCACCATTTTCTGTTCTTCCATCAGGTTTATAACCGGATTTTTGCATTTACTGTCCATTTCTAGCGAATTAGGATCTTCGAGTTTAAGGACATTTTTAGCAAATTCGATTACAGCAATCTGCATTCCTAGGCAAATGCCAAAATAAGGCACATTGTTTTCGCGTGCATATTGTGCAGCAAGCACTTTGCCTGCAATACCACGATGTCCGAATCCTGGAGTAACGATAATTCCGTCTGCACTTCCAAGTAATTCTGCGTAGTTGGTTTCGTTAATGTTTTCGGAATGAACATAGTTAATATTCACTCTAGCTTCGTTGGCAGCACCAGCATGAATAAAAGATTCGTTAATTGATTTATATGCATCTTTTAACTCTACATACTTTCCAACAAGTGCAATATTTACTTGATGTTTAGGATTTTTATATTTTGTCAAGAAGCTCTTCCATGCTTTCATGTCAGGCTTTTCGCCAAGTTCCATGTTGAAATGATTGAGAACAATTTCGTCAAGTTTTTCACGCTGCATCTCTACAGGAACTTCGTAAATCGTACTTACATCACGAGACTCAACAACCGATTCCTTCTGGACATTACAGAAATTGGCAACTTTGTTTTTTATGTCGCTAGTTAATGGGTGCTCGGTTCTTAGAACTAATACGTCGGGCTGAACTCCGGCTTCGAGAAGTGTCTTTACCGAGTGCTGTGTAGGTTTAGTTTTTAATTCACCACTAGCAGCAAGAAAAGGAACAAGAGTAAGATGAATAACCATACACCTGTTTTTCAATTCCCATCTTAACTGACGAACAGACTCAACATAAGGTAACGATTCGATGTCACCAACTGTTCCGCCGATTTCTGTTATAACGAAATCATATTTGCCACTAGTTCCCAGCAATTTTATTCTGCGTTTAATTTCGTCTGTGATATGAGGAATAATCTGAACTGTTTTTCCCAAGAAATCGCCACGTCTTTCTTTGTTTATAACGTCCTGGTATATTCTGCCAGTTGTTACATTGTTCGCCTGAGAGGTAAAAACATTTAGAAACCTTTCGTAATGTCCCAAATCGAGATCTGTTTCTGCACCGTCTTCGGTTACATAGCACTCGCCGTGCTCGTATGGGTTCAGTGTTCCCGGATCAACGTTGATGTAAGGATCCAATTTTTGAATGGTAACCGAATAACCTCTTGCCTGAAGAAGCTTTGCCACTGAAGCAGAAATTATTCCTTTTCCCAATGATGAGGTTACGCCTCCTGTAACAAAAATGTACTTTGTTGTTGCCATAATTCTTAAAACGTTAAACTCAGACCTAAACTAGGCATAATTGGTAACTGATCAACTCGGTTGTAATCAACCCTGTCGAAATAAAATATATTTTGTCTGTTGTAAACATTAGTAATGCTAAAGTTTATCTCCAGTTTAGAATTCTGACTAAATGAAATAACTTTGTTCAAAGTTACATCAAGACGGTGGTAATATGGCAGACGACCAGTATTTAAATCGCCATAGATAATTCCCAAAGACCCATTACTTTGCCAGTAAGGATAATTTAGACTGTTGTACAAATCAGTCTCTTCATAAAAACCAGCTGTTTGTGTAAAAGGGAAGCCAGATCCGAGATTCCATCTTGCACTGACATTCCACGATTCTTTTTTTCCAAATTTGTAGGTAGCAACCAGATTTACATTGTGACGCCTGTCGTAATGTGGATTGTAAATCTGAACTCCGTCGTCACGTTTTACCCAACCAAGTGAATAAACAAACCAAACATAAAGTTTTTTCTGATCATATTTTAAAAGCATGTCAATGCCATACGCATAGCCAGTTTCAATTAAAAAGTCTTTTTTCAAATAATCTGGTTTGTCGTTGTTGATGTAGTTGTCATCATACACCTTGTTACGGTTAATTGTTGACAATTGTGAGAAGTTTTTAAGATAACCCTCAATATTCAAGTCGATTTTATTTGTTATATCCACTTCGAAACCAGCAATAAGATGTTCAGATTTTTGAAGTTTATGTGTAATGTCTTTGCCTTTGAAAGTTTCAGGTAAATTAAGATCTCCACTTAAAAATCCATAGAAAAGATTAACTACATCGCGGTCGCTATTTGCAGCAACAAGGTTTTGAGAGTAAATACCAGCAGCAAGTTTAAACCTTAAAAATTCGTTTATATTGTACTTTAATCCTAATCGCGGTTCGGGAGATACTTCGCTCATTGACGCATAATATTGAGCTCTAAATCCTGGCTCAATAAGCAAATTGCCCAAATTCCACTTGTATTTTAAATACACGCCGAGTTCTGTAGTATTTTCAAATTGTGTCAGTAATCTACCTACTGAATTGTAAAAATTAAAGTTTGTGTTAAAGCCAGAAACTTCCAAACCCCATACGAACTGATTTTTACCAAGAAAATACAAGAAATCTAGTCCTCCGTTAAAACCTTTAATACCACTAGTACTAGGCAAATTGTCCAAAGTCTGAAGGCTGATTGTGTAATCAGAATAAGACATGTTTGCTTTAATCATGACAGTCGAACCTGAAGGAACTACAGCTAGATTTGCTCCGATTCCATATGAGTCCCAGCCAAGGTTACTCAGACCTTGATAGCTAACATTATCGCTGAATTTAAATCCAAAAAGGTTAACTTTACTTCCTTCAGGCGAATTTAAAGAAATCTTACCATAAAGGTCAGTATAGTTAAAAGGTAATCCGTTGCCATCATTAATATATTTGTATATATACTTTGATGAAGATTCCAGAAATGATGTTTTCCCTGACAAAATATAGGATAAGCTTGACTTTCCTTCCTGATATTTTACAAGAGGCCCTTCGACCATAACTTTTGCTCCAAAGGTGCTACCTGAAATCTTTCCAGCAAATCTATTCGGATTTCCATCACGCATAGAGATGTCCATTACTGACGAAATTCGACCTCCATATTCCGAATTAAAACCACCGGTATAAATGTCTGCATTTCTTATTATATCCGAATCAAAAACCGAAAACAAACCAATTGAGTGGAACGGGTTATAGATTGTCATACCATCGAGCAAAACAAGATTCTGAATGTTCGATCCACCTCTGATATACAACTGTCCGCCTTGGTCTCCAGTAAATGTAACCCCCGGAACAACCTGCATGTATTGTGCAATATCAGGTTCGCTACCAATCGATGGTAATTGTTTAATTTGAGTAGGAGAGACCTTTACAATTGAGATTCTTGTTTGTGAACGCATTTCTTGACGCTCTGCAGAAATTACTGCTTCATCCAAAACAAAAGCCGCTTTCGACAAGTAGTAATTTTTCGAAAAGATTTTTCCGTTTGCAATTGTAAAAGGATCAACGATACTATCATAACTTACATAAGTAATTACAAGAGTGTAATCTCCATCCGGCATTCGTGGGATTGAGAAATACCCGCTTGCGTCTGTTGCTGCTCCAAAATTTGTTCCTCGAATAGAAACATTTGCAAACATGCATGGCTCTCCATTGTCTTTATCATAAACAAAACCCTTAATTGCGCCGGTTTGCGAATATGATAAACTACCAATGAGAAGAATTGGAATTAAGAATATTAAAAATTTAATTTGTCTCTTCATTTTCTGAATCTTTCTTTTTTAGTTCCCTCTCAGCAAGGTCAATCGCTTTTTTCTTTTCCTTCAAAGTTTTTATTTCTTCTTGAGATTTGTCGATTTTTTTCTGGAAATCTTTTATAATGCTTTCCGAACCCGACGAAAAGAAACCCATATTGTTTTCAATCTGCAAAATTTCGGAGTTTAATTCCTGAATACGTTGCAAAATCCTACTTCTTTCTCTCGACAAACCATTTGCAGAACCACTGTCTTTCATCGATTCTACTTTATTATTGAAATTGCTTATCTCAAGTGAATTTCTATTTAAATTTAACTTGCTAAATAGCTCATTTATTGCGCCACGGAATTCAGCATAAAGTCTGTCCTTTTGCGATGATGCCACAAATCCAATTTCTGTCCATCTCGATTGGAATTCTTTAGCTTTGGAAATATTATCCGCTTGGTTAGAACCAGGTACGAAAGCTATTACTTCAGCAATAAGTTCTTCTTTTTTAATCAGATTTTCTTTCTGCTCACTGTCAATATTTGAGTAAAATGATGATTTTGCATTGAAGAAATAATCACATGCCGCTCTGAATCTTTTCCACACTTGATCAGAATTCTTTTTTGGAACAGCACCGATTTCTTTCCATTTTTTCTGCAAATCAAGGAAAATCTCAGTTGACTTTTTCCACTCTGTACTATCTTTTATTGATTCGGCGTTTACGCAGAGCTCAATTTTTTTCTGCAAATTCGTCGATAATTCATCGTTTATTACACCAAAAAACTCTTTTTTTGCATCAAAAAACTTATTACAAGCTGTTCTAAATCTTTCATATACTTCGCTGTTGACATTGGACGGAACCATGCCGATAGTTTTCCATATTTTTTGCAGTTCCAGAACTTTTTCTGATAAATCAGTCCATTCTTTTCCGTTAGTAGGATTTTCATCTGTAAGCACCGATTCTGCTTTTTCGCACAGAACAAGTTTCTGTTCGTAATTTGCAGTTCTTTCTTCTTTTAATTTCTCAAAATGATCCTGATACGACTGACGGATTTTTTTACTTGCAGAACTAAATCTGTCCCATATTTCTTCGCGTTTGTCGTTCGGGACAGGACCCATTTCTTTCCACAAATCATGATATTCCTGCAGCTGTTTGTAAGCAGCAATTATATCAGTTAACAGCAATAATTCTTCTGCTTTCTCGCATATTTCGATCTTCTGTTCGAGATTACGTTTAAAGTCAAGATCACGGAGTTCTTTATTTATCTTAACCAGATCATAAAACCTTTCAATCTGAAGTTGATAGCTTTTCCACAAATTACTAGCATCTGTATTAGGTACAGGCCCGATATTAATCCACGACTGCTGTAATAATTTAAATTCAGCAAATGTTTTATTAAGCGACTCCTCACTATTTGCAAGACCTTTGATTTTCTCAATAATGTCTTCCTTAAGTTTGAGATTCTTAACTTTTTCTTCTTCCTGACGATGAGCATGTTCGGTTTTCTTATGCTTATAGTCTGCCATTAATTCTTTAAGATAGTCTTCAGTAGCATCTTTTGGCATTTCTACTTCAACGTCATCTCCTGTAGTATTTTTAAGATCTTGTTTCAGTTTCTCATGTTCCTGCTTGAGATTTTTGTAATACTGATTCTTTAAGGACTCAATATCTTTTCTGGATTCTTCAACATCAGTTTCATGAATGAAATAGCGCAACTTTTCAAGTATTTCATCTTTGTTTAGTGCTGTGAAGTCTGTTGCAGTGAGTTCGCTGATTTCTTCTTCGCTGATAATAATATCATCATGCTTCTCAAAGATTAGCTCTTCAGCCTCTGTTTCAACCTTTTCCTCTGCAATTACTGGTTCTGGTTCAATGTCAACCAGAGTCTCCGGCTCCAAAGGAATAATCTCCTGTTCTTCAGCAGAAATCAATTCAGGAACAATCTCTTCATTTAATTCTGTCGCTACTGATTTTTCTGAATTATTATCAGCAACATCATTAATTACCTCATTCTGAACATTGTTTTCAGCCTCGTTTTCCAAACTGTTAAGCTTGTTTTCTGTTTCGCTACTCATGTTAAGTCTCTGATCTTTAATTAATTAACTATAAAAATGTAATAACACATTAAACTTACGAAAGTATATTTTTAATGAATTATAAACAAATTTAATTTGCTTTTTCTACTGATTAAATAATTATACACAATAAAGGACTAAAAATAGTTATCCGATTTTTATTGATTTGATGTTTATAATTGGCGCAGTCATTAATTTAGTTGGAGATTCTAACTCGAGCAAAAACCCCATAATGATCTGATAAATCTGTTTTTATTCCATCAATAAAAAAGTTCGGACGAAGGATGCCTTGTTGTAAAATCATGCTTTCTGTTTT
>Ga0209800_10002516_pt1 | contig 16111 bp, 15 predicted proteins | sample Higcelweek8metaG_FD_187174 | JGI IMG/M metagenome (GOLD analysis project Ga0209800, IMG submission 187174) | Freshwater pond sediment microbial communities from the University of Edinburgh, under environmental carbon perturbations - High... | ecosystem: Environmental > Aquatic > Freshwater >...
GTTCAATTGAGGCAGGAAAATCTGGCAGCCACCGAATTCAATATGGTTGGATTTCAAACCAACCTCACCTATTCTGAACAAGCGCGAGTTTTTCGCAAGATTCCTGGTCTGGAAAATGCCGAATTTACCAGGTATGGGCAGATGCACCGCAATACTTATATCAACTCCCCTGCTTGTTTGGAACCAACTCTCCAAACCAAAACACGACCTGATCTTTTCTTTGCCGGACAAATTGCCGGCATTGAAGGGTATGTTGGCAATATTGCTTCAGGATTAGTCGCAGGACTAAATGCAGTACGATACTTAGAAGGAAAATCGCTTCTCATCTTTCCACCCGAAACCTTACATGGTGCTTTACACGCATCCATTTGTCGTGAGGATAATAAGAACTTTCAGCCTATAAAAGCGAATTTTGGATTGCTTCCCCCGATTCCTCAATTACCCCAGAGCAAACCTGAGCGCGGTTTTATATACTCTAAAAGAGCCCTCAAATGCTTACAAGATTTTATTAAAGAGAACGGATTAAACAACTAATATGTCACGAAAAACAAACTTAATATTAATTTTTGTTATTTTAATCAGTATCGCAACCGTGATTTTCTTTGTTTATTCCAAGTTCAAACAGAAACCCGCTGTCACATTTTCAGGAGATTCCGCATATCAATTTGTGGTTGACCAAATGCAATATGGCCCGCGTACTCCTGGTTCCCTGGCTCATAAACAAGTTGAGGATTACATAATCCAGAAATTGGAGGATTATGGCTGGCAGGTTGAAACTCAAAAATTGACTATTGAGGGGCACGACGTACTCAACATCATTGGTAAACGCGGAAATTCGGGAGAAATAACGCTAATTGGAGCGCATTATGACTCACGCATGGTCGCATCAGAGGAAAGCTCCCAGACTCTTCAATCCCTTCCCGTTCCAGGAGCCAACGATGGTGCTTCCGGAGTAGCAGTCCTGCTGGAATTAGCCCGGACACTACCAGAACTTTCGGGGCGGCAAATTTGGCTGGTTTTTTTTGATGTTGAAGATCAGGGTCATATTCCAGGTTGGGATTGGATCCTGGGGTCGAAAGCTTATGTGCAAAAAATGGTGGTCAAACCCACCAAAGTGGTAATCCTTGATATGATCGGTGATTCAGATTTGACAATCTATCGGGAACAAGGGTCGGACCCTAATCTGACAGACCAGATTTGGCAATCAGCTGCCGAACTTGGTTATTCAACTACTTTCATTGATAAAACCAAATACAGCATTTTAGATGATCACCTTCCTTTCATTGAAGCAGGAATACCTGCAGTAGACATCATCGATTTTGATTATCCCTGGTGGCATACCACCTCAGATACAGCTGACAAAGTGACTCCTCAAAGTCTGGATATTGTGGGAAAAACTATTACCCATTGGCTGGAATCTATCCCCTGATTAATCCAGTTCTGGTTTAATGAGATAATAATTCTAATCAAATCAGTGAGGTAAAAACCTTAATTATGAAGCCTACGCCTTATCTTCCCCCTGCAGACCGAATATCCTCTTTTGGACCCTATTTCTTTGCGTCACTGGGAAAAAAGATCAATGAATTAAAAAGCCGCGGGATGGATGTGATCCGCATCGATATGGGTTCTCCTGACCTTCCTCCGGCAAAATTTATTACTGACGTCTTGATTAGGGAGTCTCAAAAGGACAATACTCACGGGTATTCTCCGATGGGAGGTACGCCCGAATTTAAACAGGCTGTGGCGGAATATTACCTCAACCGTTTTGAGGTGACACTTGACCCAAAAACCGAGATCGTAGGTCTTATTGGTTCAAAAGAGGGATTGTTTAACTTGAGCCAGGTATTGCTCAATCCGGGGGATGTGGCGTTAGTTCCTGATCCAGGTTATCCAGTTTATAGCGCCAGCGGCATTATCGCCGGCGGAGAAATCATCTATTTTCCATTAACCCGTGAAAACGGGTTCCTTCCGGATCTCAATGCCTTCTCAGAAGCCGATTTAGTTAAAGCCAAAATCCTTTGGCTCAATTATCCTAATAATCCAACTGGTGCCGTAGCTCCTATCTCCTTTTTTGAGGACGTGATTACATTCGCTCGAAAACATCATATATTGGTTGCTCATGACGCACCCTATGCGGATGTGTCCTTTGATGGTTATACCGCCCCCAGCTTGATGATGGTCCCGGGTGCAAAAGATGTTGCTGTTGAATTCAACTCAATGTCCAAGACGTACAATATGGCTGGATGGCGCCTCGGCATGGCAGTTGGTAATCCTGACATTATCGATTATCTATTCACCTACAAGAGCCAAATGGACACTTCCAATTTTGCCCCCATTTTTTCCGCAGGAGTGGCGGCGTTGACGGGTGACCAATCGTGGTTGGAACAGCGTAACCTGATCTATAAACAACGGCGTGACCTGGTCGTCGCAGGACTGCTGGAAGCGGGATTCACCCTTGAAATTCCTAAAGCCGCCATCTACGTCTGGGCGGCATTACCGGAAGGTTTTCATGAATCAATTAAATATTGTGCTGATTTACTTGAAGACACTGGAGTTAGCACCACGCCGGGTGTTGTTTATGGACCTCATGGAGAGGGATACCTTCGTGTATCACTTGGAACACCCGCAGATCGTATTGAAGAAGCCATGAGGCGACTGGTGAAATGGTCACGAAGGTAAAAATGAAAAATACAAAAACCTATCCAACTCATCCACCCAGGGAAAAAGCCTTCCTTGTTGGAATTGAACTCCGGTCTGAGCCGGGATTAATTTCTCTTGAAGATTCTCTGGGTGAACTAGCCAGGTTGGCAGATACTGCTGGTTTGGATATTGTTGGCGAATCCACCCAGAAACTGGAAACTCCCCATCCTGCCACTTATATTGGCAGTGGTAAAGTGGAAGAGATCCGGCTGCTGGTGGAAGAAACCCTTGCCGATATCATCATCTTCGACAATGAACTCTCTCCCCGTCATCAGCGGGAATTGGAGGAGAAATTCGGGACCACTGTCCGTGTTATTGACAGGACTGCCTTGATCCTCGATATTTTTGCCCAACATGCTCACACGAGCGACGGTATCCTCCAGGTAGCCCTGGCACAATATGAATATCGACTCCCTCGCCTGACCCGTGCGTGGACACACCTCGCACGCCAGGCTGGCGGTGGTGGCGGACGGGCAGGTTCCGTTGGCGGTGTCGGTCTTCGCGGTCCGGGTGAAACACAGCTTGAAGTTGACCGCCGGGAGATCCACAAGCGTATCACCAGTGTGAAAAAAGAATTAGAGAAAGTCCGGGCACACCGGCAGCGGTATCGTGCTCAACGGAAGAATTCACGCATTCCCCTCATTTCTCTTGTTGGGTACACCAACGCGGGAAAATCAACTTTACTTAATCGGTTAACTAAATCCAATGTGTTGGTCGCTGATCAATTATTCGCCACACTTGACCCAACAACTCGCCGCATTTCACTTCCGGGTGGTCACGAATCGCTCCTAACAGATACAGTTGGTTTTATTCAGAAACTGCCCACGCAATTAGTAGCTGCATTTCAAGCCACCTTGGAAGAGATTTCTGAAGCTGATCTTCTTTTACATGTTGTGGATATCACCCATCGCAATGCTCTTGAACAGAAGCGTGCTGTTGAAGAAACCCTTGAAGATATTAATGCCCAACATATACCCACTGTTGTTGTATTAAACAAAGTTGACCAATTGCAGGATCCTGATGAAATCAAAGCCATGGCAGAAAGATTCCCTAAAGCTGTGGTGATATCAGCCTTGAAGGGAACAGGTATCGCTGAACTCTTAAAAATGATCGAGTTAGAATTGTTCGAGAATTTCATGGATACTTCGGTTCAAATCCCCTATACTGAAGGACAATTGATTTCACTCTTTCACGAACAGGGTCATGTAAAACGGATCGAACATAACCGTAAAGGGGTATTCATCCAGGGGCAATTACCAGGAAGGCTATTAGCTCGTTTCACTCCCTTTTACCGGTTGGAACCTGAACAGGAAGCCGATATTCCTCTTGAGGAGTAAATTCCGGAATTAAAACCAAAAACGGGCACAAGCCCGTTTTATGTCATAACCTAAAAGTTATTATTTCTTTTTGGTTTCTTTGCCGAGGTCAAGCACTTCTTTACCCTGGTAATGCCCGCAACTGGGGCAAACAGTGTGCTGCAACCGCATTTCACCGCAATTGCTGCATTGCACCAGGCTAGTAGCTATTAGTGCATCTTGTGACCTGCGGCGATCACGGCGACCTTTTGAAAGTTTTCGTTTTGGCAGAGGTGTCATCTTAAATCTCCTAAAAAAATATCCACACCTGTCATTCTTTTGACAGGCGGATAGAGTATACCCTCAGGCAAGAATATCGTCAAGCATAAAATACATGAAATTGGGATGTTTTCCAGGACTATTGTGATTCATACCCCATTTGTTGTAGAATCTTCTTATGGAAATACATGCAGCAGTTGCCAAGATCAATAAATATGCTACCTCTGAAAGTGGCGATACGCTTGAGATTGTTGAACGTCCAAACGGCGGGATTTCCATAGTCCTTGCAGACGGTCAAACCTCTGGCAAAGGTGCAAAGATTATTTCCACAATGGTGGTTCGAAAAGTCATCAGCCTTCTGGCAGAAGGGGTCCGTGATGGCGCAGCAGCCCGCGCAGCTTCGGATTATCTATTTACCGAACGCAGCGGCAAAGTGACAGCAACATTGAATATATTGTCGGCAGATTTACAGACAGGCACGCTAGTCATTTCCAGGAATAATCCTTCGCCGGTTTTTCTGGCCAGGCGGGAGAGGGTTGAATGCATCACCGGCGAGAGTGTTTCAATCGGAACCTCGCGCAATATCCGTCCTTCCATTACAGAATTCCCACTTGAAAACGGACTAACCATTATAATGTTTACCGACGGTATCCGCGACGCCGGCGACCGCACAGGTCAATCCCTTGATATATGCACGCTGATTGAAGCCATCCTTGAGGACCGGGATCCATCGGCGCAAGAACTTGCAGATACCATCCTCGGGCAGGCGATCAGGATAGATAATAACCGCCCCAACGATGATATGAGTGTGGTTGTATTGCGAACCAAGTCCACTGAATCAGACCAGATCAGGCGTATGACATTCTTACTCCCGGTTCCTCCTATGCTCATTCCACCACAAGCGTAAGAAAATCACATTCAGTTACATGTTTGGTGAACAATTTATGGAACCAAAACGGGAAAAACCTCTTATCGGTATCGTCGGGGTTTGCGCCTCGGGGAAAACCACCCTTATTTCGAAATTAAATGCTCTCGGTTATTCTTGCCGGCATATTGCCCAGGAACATTCCTATGTAAAAACAATGTGGAAACAGTCAACCAACCCCGATATCCTGGTATATCTTCAGGTATCCTACCCTGAAACGATTAAACGACGGAATCTAAATTGGACTCGGGCTGAATATGATGAGCAGTTGAACCGCATCAGTAATGCAAAGGATAATGCGGATATCATCATTGAGACTGATTCATTGACTTCTGAAGAGGTTCTCCACGAAACGGTATTGAAGCTCGAATCACTGCTTGCCAGCAAGTAATACTCATCCATTATTAGCTGTTTGCGGTATAATTTCACAGTTCCCGCCAGCGGATGCTGGATTTTGTTTGTATTGGAGGTTGTCAATCATATGGACCGTCGTTATGTAAAACTGTTATTAATCTTGATTTTGGTTGCTATTGTAGTATGGATAGACATTCCCCGCGCTGATGGAAGTTCAGGTCTCACGATTGGGAAATTTCACCGCACGATGAATCCTGTGCTAGGCCTTGATCTTCGCGGTGGCATGCAGGTTTTGCTTGCGCCAAAAGACAATATGGCGGTCACCAAGCAGGGTTTGGAAGATACTTCCAATATTTTGGAAAGCCGCGCAAACGGGCTTGGTGTCAGTGAAGTTATTTTCCAGGTTGCCGGCGATCGTTATATCCTGGGTGAATTTCCAGGACTTACCAATACCGAAGATGTAATTGCCGCAATCAAACAAACCGGTTTGCTCGAATTCATTGATGCCGGCACAACCTTTCTTCCCCCCGGAACTATCGTCAAAACCGATTATGAAAGCGCCAACGGCACAAATACCCCAACTGAATCTGTAACTCCAACAACAGAACCAACAGTTGGCGCTACGGAAGCCACCCCTGCTGCAACCGATACCCCCGCGGTTATTTATCGTACGGTTATGGTTGGCAGCGAAATTAAATCGGTAAATATCGGTACTTCAAGTAGTGGTAGCGGTTTCGCTGTTGACTTTGTATTAACTGATGCTGGTGCCAAAATTTTTAAAGATCACACATCAGCAAACCGTGATAAATATCTGGCTATTGTTCTGGATCACACCGTCATCTCCTGTCCTTCCATCGGAGATGCCATCACTGATGGTAGTGGACAGATTACTGGTTCCTTCACTTCAGAAGAAGCGAACAAATTGGCTGTCACTCTTCGATATGGTAGTCTGAAAGTTCCTGTTGAGATTGTTGAAACCCGCATCGTGGGTCCATCCCTGGGAGCTGATTCCTTAAACAAAAGCCTCGTTGCTGGACTAATTGGTTTTGCAATCGTGGCATTGTTCATGCTCATTTATTACCGCCTTCCAGGCGCCGTTGCCGTTTTAGCTATTGCCATCTATGGCGCAATCACGTTTGCGTTGTTCAAAATGATTCCTGTCACGCTCACACTATCTGGCATTGCAGGTTTCCTGCTTTCCACAGGTAGTGCCCTCGATGCGAACATCCTCATCTTTGAGCGTCTGAAAGAAGAGTTGCGTAACGGAAGGTCATTGAAACAAGCCATTGACCTTGGTTGGAAAAGAGCATGGCCTTCTATCCGAGATTCAAACATCGCCACCCTTATTACAAGTGTCATTCTTTTCTGGTTTGGTTCCGCTTCAGGAGCCAGTATCGTTAAAGGATTTGCTTTAACTCTTGCAATTGGTGTGGGTGTTTCCTTATTCACGTCTATTTTTGTCACGCGAACATTCCTCAGCGTTGTCATTGATGCTGTAAAACCCGGTCAAATCGGAAAATTGTTCGGTGCAAGGAGTTCCACAAATGATTAATATCCTTGGAAAACGTTATTGGTTTTTTGCCGCATCGCTGATTATCATTATTTCTGGCTTGATCCTCCTTTTTACCCACGGAGATCCACGCTCGATCGATTTTAAAGGTGGGACGCTGCTGGAAATAAAATATACGTCGGGTGTAGTTCCCTCCACAGAGCAGGTGAAGAAGATTTATGACAATCTCGGAATTAAAGATGCTCAAATTCAGACGAGTGGATCTGACTTGCTTATTCTTCGTTCTTCAACACTTGACGATACACAACGCACTTCAGTTGTTGCTGAATTGAAAGCATTATCTGACCAGGAAGTCATTGTTCAAAAATCAGATACTGTTGGTGCCTCGATAGGTCAAGGTGTGACCATCCGTGCATTATGGGCTGTCATAATTGCTGCCCTTGCGGTCATTGTGTACATCACCTTTGCATTTCGCGGTATCCAGCATTCCTTCCGGTACGGAATTTGCGCAATCATCGCCATGTTCCATGATGTATTGATTGTGCTTGCCCTAACTGGTTATGGAGTCTCTTTCTTGGGTTGGCAAATCGATTCTCTCTACCTGACCGCCTTATTGACCGTTATCGGTTTCTCGGTTCAGGATAAGATCGTTGTATTTGACCGCATCCGTGAGAACTCTGGCATCTTCCGCAAACTTGACTTTGAAGTCCTTGCAAATCACTCAATCATTCAAACACTTCAGCGGTCAATTAATACCCAATTAATGACCGTTGAATTCCTGCTGCTCTCATTGGCGTTGTTTGGTGGTGTGACCCTGCGTGAATTTGCAGTGATCCTGCTCGTTGGTTTACTGAGCGGTACATATTCATCAATATTCATCGCTGCGCCAATCCTGGTTGTCTGGGAAAAGAAAGAATGGCGTACCTGGTTCAAGAAAACTCCACAAACAGCATAAGCACTTAAGGGTTCTGGTGAATCACCAGAACCCTTTTTATTCTTTTATACTTATTTTGAAAGGATAAAACCATGCGAAAAGAAATCGTTTTGATCACTGGAGCCAACGGCGAAATTGGACACGGATTAATTTCGTTTCTGGGAGAGTCAAAAAAATATAGTATCGTCGCCATGGATGTTCAACCATTGGATGCGACCCTGCTCCCTTATTGTGAACGATTCATCCAGGGCGACATCCTTGATCTCATGCTGCTTGGCAGGCTCGTATCAGAATTCGAAATTCGTACGATCTATCACCTGGCATCGATCCTCTCCACCAAAGCGGAATACAACCCCGAAACTGCCCATCGCGTAAACGTTGAAGGAACCCTCAATCTCCTCCGCCTTGCCGTTGAACAATCATCGTGGCAGGGACGGCCAGTAAAATTCATTTATCCAAGTTCAATCGCAGCTTATGGTTTGCCTACTCTTGCAGCCAAAGAGAAAGCTGGAAAAGTCAAAGAAGCCGATTGGTGTAATCCCATCACCATGTATGGATGCAATAAACTCTACTGTGAGCATTTGGGACGCTATTATACTTCTCACTACCGCCAATTGGCTGCTGATTGCTTGAAAACAACAGTTGATTTTCGCTGTCTTCGCTTTCCCGGTTTGATCAGTTCAGTTACCGTTCCCACAGGTGGCACCAGTGATTATGGCCCCGAAATGCTTCATCATGCAGCACAGGGAATTCCCTATGCCTGTTTTGTTCGCCCCGATACTCGCCTTCCCTTCATGGTGATGCCTGATGCCGTGCGCTCATTGCTCCAACTTGAAGCTGCCCCGCGTGAGAACCTTTCGCAGATGGTATACAATGTGACTAGTTTTTCACCAACTGCCCTTGATTTCTTCAATTATGTCAAAAAAGCTTTCCCCAAAGCTGTGGTCACCTTTGAACCACATCAGGCACGCCAGGCTATTGTAGATAGTTGGCCTGGTGATGTGGATGATTCAGCTGCATCTCGTGATTGGGGCTGGAAACCTGAATACGGTGAAAAAAGAGCCTTTGAAGAATACCTTATTCCATCAGTTACCGCACGATATTCGAAGTAAAACAAATGCCCTGATTTCAGGGCATTTTTTCAGGAGCATATGAAACCGACTATTCTAATTACCCGGAAATTCTTTCCTGACCTGATGAGTCAAATAGAAAATGATTACGAGGTTATTCTTTGGGAAAAGGATTCTCCTCCCGATAAACAATGGATCCTCGACAATCTTCCCTCTACCGATGGGATTATCACCATGCTAACAGACAAAATCGATGATCAGGTGATCTCAAATGGTGCAAGCCAACAGTTGAAAGTGATCAGCCAGATGGCAGTCGGATTTGATAATATCGATATTCAGTCAGCCACAAGTCATCATATTGCGGTAGGCAATACACCTGGTGTCCTGACCGAAACTACTGCTGATTTTACCTGGACGTTACTGATGGCTCTTGCCCGCCAGGTTGTGACCAGCAACAATGAAGTTCACCAGGGAGTTTGGCGTCCGTGGGGACCGGAAGTTTTTGCAGGCGCAGATGTATTCGGGAAAACTCTTGGCATCATAGGATTTGGACGAATCGGGCAAGCAGTAGCGCGTCGTGCACTTGGTTTTGGTATGAGTGTGCTGGTTTTCGTTAGAAATGCCGAAGATCAAGCCTTGCGACCAGGAGTTGAATTTTGCGACTTCGATAATTTGTTGCAGCACTCGGATTTTGTTAGTCTGCATGCCAACCTTAATTCGTCTTCGCGGGCGATGATTGGTAAAAGGCAATTGGAATTGATGAAGCCCACCGCATTTTTAATCAACACAGCCCGTGGCGCAATGCTTGATCATAATGCTTTGTATGATTCTCTGATTAAGCATCAACTCGCCGGCGCAGCCCTGGATGTTTTTGATCCTGAACCAATCCCGCTGGACCATCCGCTTTTGAAACTTTCCAATGTGATCATCACACCTCACATTGCCAGTGCCTCCTTTGCCACACGGCGCAGAATGGCAGAAATGACCATCGAGAATGTTATCGCTGGAATTGAGGGTAAACCTTTACCCTATTGTGTGAATCCTGAAATCTACGGGAGTTAATACCCGATTACAAATGCGATGTCATTGACATTTGTGCCCGTTGGACCGGTTAGGATTAATCCGCCGGTCTTTTGGAAATAATTGTAAGAATCATTGTTTTCTAGGCATTGATTTACCAATGCTGCATCCAGTTTCTGATCGGAACTAACCACAGCCCCGGCAGCATCTGTGGGTCCGTCCTCGCCATCCGTTGCCAGCGTGACTAAAACCACGTTTTTTAGACTGCTAACAGCTCCTGCTGCCCCTAGCGCCATTTCCAGGTTCCTGCCGCCTAATCCAGTGCCATGTATCGTGACCGTTGTCTCTCCCCCTGCAAAGACCGCAAATGGACGGGGATAGTCTTTTAGCAGCAATTCAACACCAGCCGTACGGGCTTCTCCTTGTATAGCATAAGTGACGATCTGTGTAGAAAAACCGATATCCATTGCTTTTTTGGCAGCAGCGTCAACCGAGACCACGTTACTCCCAATGACCTTGTGATACACAGTTTTTGATCTGCCTATCGCAGAATCTTGCAGCACACCATCCTCGTTATCACGTCCTTTTTCCATAAGTTTCTTAACAGCATCTGGAATTAATTCCTCTGGAATATATTTCCGCAAAACATAAAGGGCATCTGTAAAAGTGCTTGCATCCTCAATTGCAGGACCAGAGGCAATTACATCCAAGGGGCTTCCGATAACATCAGATAAAACCAGAACAGCCATCCTGGCCGGTCTAACCATACGTGCAAACCCACCGCCCTTGAATTCATCCAAATGTTTACGAACGCAATTCATTTCATTGATGGATGCACCATTCTTGAGCAAAAGACCGGTTATTTCCTGTATATCTGAAAGAGAAATCCCCTCAGTGGGGAAACAAGCCAGGGATGATCCGCCGCCGGAAAGTAAAAACAGGACAATATCACTCTCAGCCAAATTACTCACAGCTCGCTTGAGAAGTTCAGCCGCCCGGACGCTGCGTACATCCGGGATTGGATGAGAGGATTCATATACTTTGATGCGTTCTAGTTTTTTCTTCTCTGAAAGATGTTTGCATATGCACACGCCTTGAGTAATTCGTTCTCCAAGCACATCCTCGGCTGCCCTGGTCATCTGCACGCTGGCTTTCCCCAACCCAACAACAATGATCCGGCCGTTATTGTTACACGAGAATGACTGGTCGCCTATACGCAACATATCATGTTTTAGTTCAAGATTTTCCTTAACCAACCGGTAAGGGTCTGCTGCCTCCAGCGCGGCTTGGATAATCGCCTTTATGGGATTTAGCGGTATACTTGGATTTGCGTCTTGTATTGAAACAACGACCATTTTTTACTCCAGTCGAAAATAGGATGAATGATTGACCAAGTTAATACATTTGTTTACTAAAAAATGTATAAAATGAAACTGTGTTTTCACGTCACTCTCAATACAATTAAAGCATAATCAAGTTCCAACTGCAATTATTGTAAAAAATTCTGAGGAGGAAATAGTGGATAAGAATGTTTTGAATAAAATGCTGCGCCCAAAATCCGTGGCGGTCATAGGTGCTTCAGCAACCCCTGGCAAAATCGGCTACACAGTAATCAAGAATCTCCAGGATGGCGGATACAAAGGCAAGATCTATCCGATCAACAACAATACTCCTGAAATCTTAGGCTTGAAAGCCTATGTCAATGTTACTGATGTTCCCGGTGAAGTGGATTCTGCCATCATCACTGTGCCTGCGAAATACATGAGTGAAGTCACCGAAGAATGTGGCAAGAAGGGTGTCAAAGGTTTGATTGTGATTACCTCTGGCTTCAGCGAAGTTGGCCGCAAAGACCTCGAAGATGAGATGCTCGCGATCGCTGCCCGCTATAGGATGCGCATTCTCGGCCCAAACATCGTCGGGTCGCTCTCCAACTCAGATAAATTCAACGGTTCTTTTGCCCCAGGGCTGCCGCTCCCCGGCAAAGCCTCGTTGGTAACACAATCTGGTGCCCTCCTGATAGCCATGGACATGGCTACTTATACCAAGCATGTCGGTTTCGATAAGCTTATCTCCATCGGTAATATGTCTGATGTTGATTTCGCCGATCTCATCGAGTGGTTTGATGAAGACGAGGACACAACCTGCGTAAGTCTTTATATCGAAGGGCTCAAAAAAGGGCGAAAATTCATCGATGCAGCAAGGAATTCGTCCAAGCCGATTATTGCGCTTAAATCTGGCGTTTCTTCTCACGGTGCAGCTGCTGCCGCTTCGCACACTGGATCACTTGCTGGAGCAGCCAAGGTTTATACATCTGCCTTCAAACAGGCTGGCGTTATCCAGGCCAGTGATCTCAATAATCTCTTCGATCGAACCCTCGCATTATCTCAGCAACCTTCGATGAAAGGTGAAAATCTTCTTATTCTCACTAATGGCGGTGGTGTTGGGGTATTGGCCACCGATGCTGCTGAAAAATACGGTATCCCTCTGAAATTTGCTCCCCCTGATGTTCAGGAAGAACTCAAGAAACATATGCCTGACTTCGGTTCCGCGAAGAACCCCGTTGACATGACGGGTATGGCCGGAAATGACTGGTATTATCAGACCACTCTTTACTCCTTTGCCCACAAATGGACGGATGGGTTGGTTGTTCTCTATTGCGAAACCGCTATGACCAATCCTCAGGAGATCGCCGAAAGCATCAAGAAAGCCATTGATGAATCCGGCATCAAGAACAAACCTGTAACAGTTTCCTTTGTTGGTGGCGCAAAATCTGACGCTGCTATGGCATGGCTTGTTGAACACGGGATTCCTGCTTATGGTGCCCCGGATATTGCTGTAAACGCAATGGCTTCTCTGCGCGAATATGCTCTTCTACAAGCCCACAAGAATAACGATGTCGTAAAATCAGATCCCAAGGCTCGCAAAACTGCCCTTGAGATTATCACCAAGGCTCGAGCTGATGGACGCGATTCCCTTACTGAAATCGAAGCCAAGGGAGTTTTCACAGCCTACGGTTTACCAGTAACCCACACTGAATTGGCAAAAACAGAAGATGAAGCAGTTGCCATTGGCAAGAAAATCGGTTTCCCCCTCGTAATAAAGATCGTTTCCCCTGATATCCTGCATAAATCTGATGCTGGTGGTGTCAAGGTCAATATCAAGGATGAAGCAGGAATTCGTGACGCTTATAAAACCATCCTGGCAAATGCCAAAGCTTACAAGGCTGACGCCAACATCCATGGTGTTGCCATACAAGAAATGGCTCCCTGGGGTACTGAAACAATCCTTGGTTCAGTAAATGATCCTTCTTTTGGCCCCACTCTCATGTTCGGCCTGGGTGGAATCTTTGTGGAAGTCCTCAAGGATGTCACGTTCCGCGTTGCTCCTATCAGCCTGGTCCAGGCAGAGGAAATGATTGATGAGATCAAGAGCGCAGCCATTCTAGCTGGTGTACGTGGCGAGAAACCCCGAGACCGCAAGGTCCTTGCACAAACAATCTTCGCCTATTCATCTCTTGTCCATGACCTGGAGGATGAAATAAAAGAATCTGATGCTAATCCGGTTTTGGTTTACGAAGAGGGTGCGGGTTTGAAAGTTGCTGATGCCCGTATCATCTTGAACAAAAAATAATATTTACCCTACAAAAAGGAACCGCTTATTAGGAAGCGGTTCCTTTTTTATTAAACTGTTTATAGGCACCCACCCACGGTGTCCCCAGGCGATGATGTTCAGCAATGGTAACTTTCTTAAATTTTTGACCGATTTTAACCGCTGTCATAGCCACCCCGCCCCAGTCTTCTGCAAGAAGAGCATTTCGAAGGTCACGGCTGAATTTGCCGCTCCATTCCCAATCCAGGCGAAATTTGTCGGCTTTGACCCAGTAACCCCTCTTTTCCCAGGCTTCCACACTTTTATCAATGTTTCTGTTGATTTCTTCCAATGCAAGTACAACATAAGCTGTTGAGTCCCTTGTAAAATCATTTGGTTCAGGCTGCCGCATTAACTCACGTAATGCAATAACGATTGTTTTTGATAAACGAGTTCTGTCTTTTCCGGCTGAATCTGGATTATATACGTTGCTCAAATGCATCCTCGGTTTACTGGGTATCTGACGTTGGGATTATATTCTAAAATATGAAATTTGAAACTGGCAAAACCGTTACCTAAACGCAGTGCTGGTGCTCTCAATTGTTTGAACATTATTAGAATTCCTTATTTTGAATTGACTTCAAGGTACCTGTGGCTTATAATCTCCAATCGTTGGGGAAGTGCTGGAATTGGCAGACAGGCATGACTTAGGATCATGTGCCGCAAGGCGTGAGGGTTCAAGTCCCTCTTTCCCCACCAGTAAATATTATGTAAAAACAAAATGAAAGGTTAATCCATTGAAAATCGAAGTTCAACCCCAAGATGACCATCAGTCTAAAGTCATAGCTCAATACGAAGCCACCGAGTTGGAACGCTTTAAACACCAGGCTGCCCGCAAAATTGCCACCAAAGGCAAAATCCCCGGTTTCCGACCTGGCAAGGCGCCTTATGATGTGATCGTGCGTTTGTACGGTGATGAGACAATTGTAGAAGAAGCCATTGAACTCATGGTTGAGGATCAGTATCCCAAGATTCTCGATGAAGCTAAGATTGAACCAGCTGCTCCCGGCACCCTGGAGAATATCGATAAGGGTGATCCCCTCAAATTCACGTTTGTAATCCCTTTGGAACCCACCGTTGACCTTGGCGATTACAAGTCCCTACGTAAAAAATATACCGTAAAACCTGTCACTCAAAAAGAAATTGACCAGTTTATCGAACGCTTGAAAAAAAGCTATGCCACTGCTGAACCGGTTGACCGCGCCGCCAAAGATGGTGACCTGGTATCGATCAAACTCGATGCTCACCTGACTAATCCCACCGGAGATGACAAAGCGGAATTGCTAAAAGACTCTCCTCTGCAGGTTGTAATTGGCGAGAAAGATCCGGAAGTGGTTGACTTCCCCTATATCGGATTCGGCGACAATCTGAAAGGATTGAAAACCGGCGGCGAAAAGGTTGTCAAGTACACTTATCTAGAAGACTCAAATTACGAAAAGCTTCGCGGTAAGGAAGTAGAATTCCATGCCGTCGTCGAAAATGTAAAATCAATGAAGCTCCCTGAAATTAACGATGCTTTTGCCCAAACCATCGGTGAATTCGATACTGTAGCAAAGTTGCACGAGTCGATTAAAGAACAGCTTGAGAACCGTGCCAAAGCCGATTACGAACAGGGCTATTTTGACGAGCTTATTGAGATGCTTATTAAGAAAGCCACGATCAAGTATCCGCCGCAGGTTCTCGAGCATGAGATGGAACACGTTGAAGAACATGTCAAAGAAGACCTTGCCCAACAACGTATGGAACTCGATACTTATCTAAAAACTCTTAAGAAAGAGAAAGTTGCTTGGCTTGAAGAGGATGTTAAACCGGCTGCCCGAAAACGCCTGGAACGATCTCTTGTTCTAGATAAACTGGCTAAAGAAGAGAAAGTTGAGATCAAAAACGAAGACTTGCAAAGTGAATACACGCAAATCATAAGTGAAATGCAAGGGTCTACCGACCTCAAGAAACTCCAGAAACAACTCAAAAATGAGCGTGTTGCCAATGCGTTTGCTATGGAAGCTGCCTCCCGTGTTCTGAATCGCCAGGTACTCAGCAGATTGAAAGATATTGCTATTGGCAAGGCAGAAGAAAAAGTCACAGAAACAAGTGAATTAAAAACCCCAGTTAAAACTGCAAAAAGCAAGAAACCTACTGCAGCACCAAAAAAAGCAATTGAAACCACCGAACAGGTAAAGGTTAAAAAAACTACCAAGAAAGTGGAAAAATCTGAAGAAAAGTAATCTTTGGATTCGAGTAATATAGGAGAAAAATGGACCTTTCAAATTTTAAATCCGTAATGCCGATGGTTGTTGAGTCTTCCGGACGCGGCGAACGTGCTTATGATATCTATTCCTTGCTATTCCGCGAACGCATCATTTTCGTTGGCACACC
>Ga0209800_10002519_pt1 | contig 16106 bp, 14 predicted proteins | sample Higcelweek8metaG_FD_187174 | JGI IMG/M metagenome (GOLD analysis project Ga0209800, IMG submission 187174) | Freshwater pond sediment microbial communities from the University of Edinburgh, under environmental carbon perturbations - High... | ecosystem: Environmental > Aquatic > Freshwater >...
TTATAAAAAATGACGAAACAGGCTTAATATTTAGAAGCGGAGAAATAGCCAGTTTGACGAAGCAGCTGGAGCGATTGCTAATAGATGTTGAATTGCAGGAAAAATATGGGAGAGCGGCATACGAACAAATGACAAAATGGTGGAATCCAAGAGTGGCGGCAACAAGCGTATTACAATTGGCACAGCGTCTAGAGGCAGGGGAAAACACGGATATTGAGGAAGGACCATGTAGCAAAGCGATGATTTTGAAAAATACATGGTTTCGAGGATAAGTCTGTGTAGGGCTGTGAGAATAAATTTGGAGGAAAATGATGTCGGTTAAAGTATTATACTTAATGGAATTTCCGCTAGACCTGCCAGGAGGGGCACAAATGTCGACACAGACTTTATGCGAAGGACTGGTAGGAACGAAATATGAGCCTATTGTTGCATGCCCCCGATTACTATCCACCAAAGCGAATGATTATCAATATCATATTGAAGAATATAGTACATATGAGAATCGTGAAGATAATTCGATTTATCGTGTGGTGAATCTTTTTCGCAGGATTTTGGCCTTTTATCGAATCGTAAAAAAAGTAAGGCCGGATATCGTTCATGTTATGCTGTCGGAGTCTTTAATTACGTATGGATTTTTACGATGTTTAGGTATTTTCAGGAACATTCCCTTTACCTATACGGATAGAGGACTTTATTATGGATATCGCGCGCATTCGGCTTTCTGTATGAAGAAGGCACTGAAATATGCGAACAGAATGGTTTGTACAACACAGTTTAATAAAGATCTTTGGGCAAAGAATACGAAAATGTTAAAAATAGATGTGATATCTAATACCATCAGCTACGCTTTTGAATCATATGATGAGGATAAGCGTAGAAAACTGCGTATAGAAGCGGGGTTGAAAGAATCTGATTTTGTAATTGGTTTTGCTGGACGCATCTCAGAGGAAAAGGATTGGCCGTTTGTAAAGGAATTAGTTGCTGCTTATGCACAAAAAGGAATAAAATTTAAGGTGGCAATGGTAATTTCCATATACGAGGAGCAGGATATCACAATTGTTGAAGAACTGAAAAAATCAATCGTAGCAGTTGTGGGAGAGGATCACCTTATTTATAGACAGGATTTATCGCAGAAAGAAATATCGGATTTTTATTATCTGGTAGATGTATTTGTTATGTCTTCTATGTTTGAATCTTTTGGTAAAACAGCAGTAGAAGCAATGAGCCGAAAGTGTTCGGTGGTATCAACGAGTGTAGGCGGTCTGACAGAAGTGGTTGCAAAAGAAGAGAATTTATATACAAAGGAAGACTATTGGAAAAGTGTAAATAGAATTTATAGGTTATATGAGGCTCAGGAAGAGTTAAGCAAGGATAAAGAGTATTTTTATAATCGATATATAAGACATTATGGGAGAGATATTTATTTAGATCAACATCAAAAACTCTACGAAGACATTTTGGCACAAAATTTATGAGAGTTGTCACAGGTTGGTAAAAATGATAAGATATATAGAGTCAGTAAAAGCGAGTTTATGGCATAAGGAGTAAAATATTATGGAAAGAATACAACCAAATCGCCTTGACAGGGGATTTTATAAATATCAGGAAGAATTTGAACAAAAAGCACTTGATGTATTGCGTTCTGGTTGGTATATTCTGGGCAATGAAAATACTTCTTTTGAAGAAGAATATGCAGCTTATACGGGAGCAAAATACTGTGTAGGTCTGGCAAGTGGGTTGGATGCGCTATGCCTTGCATTCCGCGTACTTGGGATTGGTCAGGGAGATGAAGTAATTGTGCAGGGGAATACATATATCGCCAGTGTGATGGGGATAACGATTAACGGAGCCACACCAATATTTGTAGAACCTAATGCATATTTTAATATCAATACAAAGAAAATTGAAGCAAAAATTACAAAAAAGACAAAGGCAATTCTGGTGGTCCATTTGTATGGTCAGGCATCCAAGATGGATGATATAGTAGACTTATGCAAAAAGTATAAATTAAAGCTAGTAGAGGATTGTGCACAGTCTCATGGGGCATGCTATAAAGGGCAGATGACAGGGACATTTGGAGATATCGGCTGTTTTTCATTTTACCCATCAAAAAATATAGGTGCATTCGGAGATGCCGGAGCAATTGTAACAAATGATGAAAAGATAGCTGCTGCTATGAAGATATATCGTAATTACGGAAGCGAAAAGCGATATTACAATAAGGTGATTGGTACAAATTCCAGACTTGATGAAATACAGGCAGGACTCCTTCGTGTAAGACTGAAGCATGCTACAGAATTGATGTGTGAGAAACAAGAAATTGCACAGAAGTATTTAGCGGCTATTCATAATGCCCTGATAGAACTTCCGAGTACACAGGAGGGTGCCACTCACATTTATCATCAGTTTGTGATTCGCTGTAGTAAGAGGGATGCGCTGATGGCATATCTGAATGACAGGGAAATCGGTACGATTATTCATTATCCGATACCGCCACATCTGGCTGAAGCATATCAATATTTAGGATATCAGGAAGGTGTATTTCCAATTACCGAACAATATGCAAAAGAGGTGTTATCGATACCTATGTATAATGGAATGACGGAAGAAGAGCAAAACAGGGTAATTGAGGCCCTAAATGCATTTTCATAAATATGTAATTTATTACATAAAATTGTAAGGAGACTAACAATGAGCATTCAGAAACAATATAAAATATTAGAATTTGGTGAGTACGGTGATGAAAGAGGAAGTCTCGTGGTTGCAGAATGTGGAGATAGAGATGTGCCTTTTGTAGTAAAGCGGGTTTTTTATATGTATGGTTCTGATTCGAAAGTAGTGCGCGGGCAGCATGCCAATCGACAAACTGAGTTTGTGTTGATTAATGTAAGTGGAACGAGCAAGGTGAAGGTGGATAATGGTTTTGAATCAGAGATTATCGAATTAAACAAACCACGTATGGGACTTTATTTGCCTACTATGCTATGGAAAGATATGTATGACTTTTCGGAGGACTCGGTGTTGCTCGTTCTGGCTAGCGAGCATTATGATGGGGCAGAGTATATTAGAGACTATGATATATTTTTGAAAGAAGTGGGGTGTAAAAAAGATGAGTAAATTATCCATTATTATACCAGTATATTATAATGCAGACACGCTTATGCTCTTATATGAAGATATGAAGGAAAAAATTTTGCATAAGCTTGATGCATACGAGTTGATTTTTGTAGATGATGGTTCGGGAGATGATTCATGGAATGTTATAAACAAAATACATGATTTGGATGAAAATGTGAAATGCATCAAATTATCCAGGAACTTTGGAGAACACGCAGCGATTCTGGCTGGACTTTCAAATTGTTCTGGAGATTGCGCTATGACGAAGCAGGCAGATTTACAGGAAGAGTCCGAGTTGATACTTGAGATGTATGAAAGTTGGAAACGTGGTAATAAAGTCGTCTTGGCTGTAAGGTCTGCAAGAGACGATTCCGCAATCAAGAAGTTATTTGCCAATCTATATTATGCAATTATACGAAAATGTGTTGAAAAGACAATGCCAGTCGGCGGATTTGATTGTTATCTTCTAGACCGTCAGGTCATAGAAGTAGTGCAGATGTTGGATGAGAAGAATTCTGCATTAACATTGCAAATTTTGTGGGTGGGTTTTCAATCAGAAAAGATTTATTTTCATAGAAAAGATAGGGAAATCGGAGAGTCCAGATGGACGTTTTCCAAAAAATTTAAGCTTGTTTTAGATTCTATGATGAGTTTTTCCTATTTTCCAATTCGCTTTATGTCAGGGGTGGGTGTTATCTGTGCCTTAGTTGCTTTTCTATGGATTATAGAAGTGGTTTTGGAACGTTTTATCGTTGGAACACCGATAGCTGGCTGGGCTTCACTAATGTGTCTGGTACTATTATCAACAGGATTGATTCTTTTAATGCTTGGTATTTTAGGAGAATATCTGTGGCGCACTTTGGATGCAAGTAGGAACAGACCGCCATTTCTGATAGACAGGATCAAGGAGAGCAGAAACAGTGATGGAAGAAAAGAAGAAAAAAAGTAATTTAATGCAGAGCTTTATTGAATTTTTTTATGGCAATTTTATTGTATTATTGCTGGGCTTTATTTCACTTCCGCTGATTACCCGTGTTTTAGATCGCTATGAATATGGCAGGACCGCTATGTTCACGTCTGCGGTTACTATTATATATATATTTGCAATTCTTGGTTTAGATCAAGCTTACATCCGATACTTCTATAAAAAAGAGATTAATCGTCATAGGCTATTACTACAATGCCTGTTACCACCTGCAATTATTGTTATGATATTAGCTGTGATTTATGCGATGGGAGCAGGAGGTTTTAACAGGTTCCTATTTGAAAAGAGTAGCCTGGATATTACCATACTGGTAATTGCTTATACAGTAATTTCTGTTTTCGAGAGATTTTTCTTTTTGAATATCCGGATGGAACAAAAAGGGAAATTATATTCTAATCTAAACATTTTATCAAAAGTACTGAATATTTCTTTCATTATTCTATTTGCTTTCCGTTTAGGAAACAATTTCAGAGTAGTGTTATATGCAATGACACTATCCCTTGGCATTGTAACTCTAATTGTTGCCATCAGATATTTTTTCTGTAAAAATCAAGTCGAAACTGGGACAGTCACTGAGAAAGAATTACTGCAATATGGTCTCCCATTTATTATGATGCTTATGATGGAATGGCTGCTATCCTCCATGGATAAGTGGTCAATTCGTATCTTTTGTGGATATGGTGAAACTGGAATCTATTCATCGGCCATGCAGATTATGACAGTTCTTTTGACATTTAAAATTACATTTGTAGCATTTTGGTCACCTGTTGCAATGGAAAAGTATGAAAAAGAAACAGATGAGACAAATAAACTATTTTTCATGGACATATTTCGCAAGGTACAATTTTTATGTATGGCAGCAGCATTCGGCTTGACAATCTTCAGAGGATTGATTGTCTTAATTCTCGGCAAGGATTATCGAGAGGCAATTTCGATTATACCCTTCCTTACATTAATGCCAGTCCTGAGCATATTATTTGAAATGGTTTGTCAGGGCATTAAATTTAAAAATAAAGCCAAGTATATTAATTATGCGTCAATAGCAGCTATCCTTTGTAATCTTGTGGGAAACACCTTATTAGTGCCGAGAATGGGTGGTAAGGGAGCTGCAATAGCAACAGCCGGCACCTATATTTTATATTTTGTGATAGGATCTTATTTTGCAGAGAAATGTTATTATGTTGGTTATCAATTTAGAACACTGGCAATAACATTGATTTTGTATTGCGCATATGCGGTCTATGCCACCTTTTGTACAACAGAGTGGACTAGTGTCATAGTAGGAATCCTGTTGTTGCTTATTGTGTGCATACTTAATAAAGTTGTTATATGGGACTTATGGAAATATGCGAGGGGTTTCATGAAAAAGGAATAGATTTTATAAATCATGGTTTCTTATAAATTGTTCCACATGCCACATCGATGATCTCATAATGATGTGCAGTTACATAATCAAGTAAAAAACCACCAATCTCATTTTTATTAGGATTGGGGTCGGCGATGACATCGCCACAGGTATCATAAGAACCATATTGTTCATCAAGAACAAGAATAATATCAGGATAGCGTTCAGGATTTAAGGTATAATAGTCCGCAAGTCGGTCACTGTTAAACATTGTTCGCCAGGTGGTAGGGGAACCGCATTTTAAATCAGTACATAGATAACCAAAAGGCAGCAGTTTTGTAAAAAAGATGCTGTCTTCTGCATTTTTTACTGATAAATTGTCTGACTGACAGTTTTCTTGAATAGTCTTATAAACAGTATCGTATAGTTCCTTGTGAGCAGGAGTCGTATAAAGTCCCTTGGCTGGGCCCGACTCTACTTTTGCAGTAAGCACAGAAAGAGGAGCATCTCGGTATATATTAACAAAACGAAGTGTAATAGTCTGCATGAGTGTAACTAGAAGTACGCAGGTGCATAAAAGAGACAAAATAGAAACAGAATTATCTGACACTGACACTGTATCATTGTGCAATTCCTTCTTGAAATCATGAATCAATAATACACTGCCAATTGCTGCAATAGAATGTCCCATAGATAAAACATATAGATAACCATTGGAAGAATAGCTGTATACAAGAGAAAATATCATGCCAGAAACATATAATAAAAGAAAAGCGGTCCAGTTCTTCTTATCTGTCAAAAAAAACAGGGGTAATACAAACAGACAAACAGCTGTCTGAATATATCCTGTATGTCCGATACTGTAGATAAAATAAACAATAAATAGTACGATATCAGCATAGCCAAGTAATAATTTTAAATGATGACTAATTTTGAGACCTAATGCGTTTAAAAGTGCCCCCAAAGCCGTAATAAGAACTAATATATACCCAAGATAAGCAACATATCCATAAACCTCGTTGATACTGATGAAAAACTTCTTTAGAGGATAAATCAGGCTGGTGCCGTGCTCTTCATCTGAAAGAACATAGGGAATTGCATTTATAAAGTCAGAAAGAGGTACATTTGTCAAAAGAAAAATGGAAAAAATAAAAGCAGGAATACAAATACCAATAAAAGTATATATGCAAATCGTTTTTACTTTTGAAGGATCAACAAAGCTCTTAGACCAAACGGGCAACGGATAAAAGCGGCATATTAGTAATAAGGTCATAGTAATCAGTAAGACTAAAATATAGGCTATAGTCATTGTCGGCAGTGCTAATACACATAATGCAAATAAGATTCCGCTAATAACCAAAAAGCTTTTTTTTGTGGTTTGATAAAAATGATAAATGAGAAGCATTGAGAGCAAGAAAAAAGCCACAGACATAGTGTAATACGAAAGAGTTGCAATATTTAAGTGTGTATAGAATAAATATAGTAAAGCACAAATTAAGGCAACCCAGGTCGGATGAGCATATTTAATGATACGATAGATAACAATACTACATATAAACGCAAATATTACAAAACAGATACGAAAGTAAAGTATAATACCAGTTGTACTACCTGCTATTTTCATAAATAGTGAGAAAAAAGGCAAGAGCATAATAGAGGAAAGCTGCGTTGGAAACCAATCATGCATAAAGAGACTGTCGCCCTGATAAAAGCGATATGTTGTAGAAAAATAGAAAGTTTCATCCGACCAGCAGAAGCCGAAAAAGCATTTAACAAGTAGTATGACGGCAGCTGAAAAAAGAATGATATAAGGATAATCGGATTTGATTTTTTCTTTTATAGACATAGGAAAACCTCGCTTTCAATATCCTTCATTATAGTATAATCTATTGCTAAAGACAAGCAAGTAATATATAATTGAAGGCGGTGAAGTGGCCAAGTAAAGGATATATTGGAGATCGTATATGCAAGTAAATGTCGCCCTGTTAAAAAGCAATTTCTATATAAAAAGAGTATTGCGTAAACTGAAGGTAGAATACAACGAATATCGTTTGCCAGAGGAGTTGCTTCATTCGAATGCGGCTTTGATTTTTTGTGATAAAAAAGCAGATGTGAAGAAGGCAATTGCAGAGGGAAAGTTTGTAATTACAAATCACGAAGTGCTAATGGACGTTATGGGAAAAACTGCAGTAACAACGAAAAGTTACTATTATGTCATGCGAGATTTTCTGTTTGGGGAGAGAAGTTTTCTGATTAATCATATGGTTTATTGTTGCGATAATAGTATGGACACAGTTGACGAAAAAACGCAGCAGTTTATCAAAAACCAGGATTTTATAGATGTGGGACTGACTTATGATGAAGATAATAAAGCAATTGAGGGAGCTTGTGTTTTGGTTGGACGGCAAATGATATCACTGCCGTGGAAGTTTGAAAAAATAGTGCGTTCTGGAAGTTTGAAATTGTATCCACACTATAGCGAAAAAAAGGATAAGTATACGACAAGACTTGGTTTTGACGTAGATCATAAAACATTTTCGGGATTATTATTTGTTTTACTTAGATATGCTTATCAAAGATGTGAATTAAAAATGCCAGATACACAGCCTATGACAGATTCTATGGGAGAAAAAGAAATTGCATTTATATATCCACACGAAGAGTATATGAGCAGATGGAGAAAAGGGATTGACGAAAAAAGAAAACGATATATGTTGGTTCTTTCTGCTATTTTTGCAACAGCAATGATTTCGCTTAATTGTTTGTTTAATATTCGTTCTCTTCCTAACATATATCCCTTGTATAAAAGCAGTGCACAGACAAGATATATGGCTGATTTTATGAAAGAACAATTATATCCAGACGCGTTTTTGCAATTATTAGTGAAGGATAAAAGCGTTATTATGCATGACAGTGGAGACGAATATGAACATCCTGTATACCCTTATATCGACGAGGCAACTGGCAAAACGGAGTATGCAAACTCATATGATCCCAGATACTATTATGGGAGAGATTATTACCGGTATTTCAGTCTGTTCAGCGAGGAAGTTATCATAGATGATTCTGTGCCTGTCAAAGATGAGGTTCTAAAACTAAATCTGACAGAGCAGATGACATGTCTTGGTTATGCGAATGATATGCAACGGTACGTTTTTTTGTTAAATGAAGACCAGATGGAACAGGCGTCCTATTTTTGGTATGATTATGTCTATAGAAATGATGCGGCACCGATGTACATTTATTTGGAAAATGATATCAAAGTGGATTGCAGTGACATAGTGGCATTGTGGGACACACAGAATAATCTGTATATCATGAGTAGAGAGTATTATGAGAAGGAGGTGAAGTCTCTGTGACAGGTGAACACATGGAACTATTGTTAAGTGGACTTTCCTCTGGATTTTTTATAAGACAGGTACTTACAATTTTAGCTTTGTACATAATTGGTATATGCATTATATATAGCAGCTGTGAAAAAATGGAGAAGCTATGGGCATATCTGTTGGCATTTCCCATTGGAATAGCTGTCTTTTGTATTACAGGTTTTTTTCTTTTGGTTATGGGGATAACATATTCGGCTTTAAATATTAGTATTGCCATCGTTATCGAATTTATAATAATAAAATTTGTGATTCGAAAGGGAACTGTTTTTGATAAGACGGATGATAATGCTACAATACGTGTTGGCAGGCTTATATTTGTGCTGATGACAACTTTTTTAGTGGCATGTATTGCAACAAGTGGATTTTTTTCATTAAGCGCCTCTAACGATACTATGTATTATTATATGTATTACCCAGAGATAATCGTTGAAAATGGAAAATACTTAGCTTCTTATGATGTGTTCTTAACTGACGTCGGACCGATGACGGCAATGATTGGCTCGCTACCCTCTTTGTTTGGGTTTGACCAAATATATGGAATCCATCAGTTCTTTAACATAAATTTCTTAGGTATTTTTGCATTGGCCATATATGAGCAGGCATGCAAACATGTGCATAAAAAATATGCGATTGCAGCAGCGCTCATAAGCACAATTATGCTATTGACTTCGACACCATACTTAGTTTTAACAAAATGGGTCATAGCGAATACCTATGTCATGTATTATAGCTTCATTTTGATGTATCTGGCATATAGATATAATCCTTTTAATAAAGAGGAGGAAGACTCATCTGGCAGTTATCTGTTTGTGATGGGATTGCTAATTGGAGTGATTTCTATGCTTCGTATGGAGGGGATTATCATCGCCTGCTTTATTATTATCTGTATGTCAACTTTACGCTATCGTAATACAGAATTAATCATAGCGCTCATGGTGCCAACGATGCTACTGCCAATATTATATTACATCAGATGTTTTTTTGTCTTGCAGGTTGCACCTTTATATAGTTTCTTGACATGGCAAAAAGCTTTACTTGCAGTGATTATGATGTTTGTATTATTTTTATATCTTTTGCTTATCAGAGGAAAAGTTTTTTTGAAGCTACAGGAGAGAATGAGGTTGTTGATTATTCTCATGTTGTTAATAGGAAATGGGGTATTATATTTTGTCTCTCCATCAAATTATCAGATAGTTATTAAGGCATTTTATGATAATATAGCAGATCGGCAAGGCTGGGGATATACAATTAGCATAATGGCTGTATATTATGTAGTGATATATGGTATGACTTTTTTATTTAGAATTTCACGCAGGCGTTTTGTGGATATCAGATATGATGAGCTGGTTCTTTTGGGTTACATTTTTCTCACAGTGGCAGTAAGTTTTGCACGAGGTGGGGGACTCAGATATGGAATTGGGGATTCTGGAAACAGAGTAATGTTGCAAGTCATCCCATTTGCATTTTATACACTGATTTGCAGGGCGGTAGAATTATTCGGTGGGTTGAAGACTGAGAAGGAAGAGCAGGGAGAGGGTTCACGTTAATGTCAATCATAATAAATGCAGATGATTTTGGAAAGAGCGAAAAAGTAAATCAGGCTATTTTAGAATGCTTTTGTAAAAGATATGTCGACCGGACAACGCTAATGGTCAACATGCCCTATGCGGAAGAAGCAGTCCAGCTTGCGAAGGAGAATCATTTTTTTGACAAAGTTGGTCTTCATCTGAATCTGACAGATGGAAAACCATTGACTGAAGCAATCGGAAGAAATCCATTGTTTTGTGATGAAAAGGGTCAATTTCATGCACAGTTTCATCAGCAGCTGAAATATAGACTGTATATGAGTGACAGTGATATAAGACAGATACAGGAAGAGCTTATTGCGCAAATACAAAGGTATTTAGGGTATGGTGCCACATTAAGGCATGTGGATTCCCATCATCATGTACATACTGACATACCAGTTTTAAAAGCGTTGGAACCACTTTTGAAAAAATATGAAATAAAATCGATTAGGATAGGAAGAAATCTCTTTCATAAAGAATCACTTGGAAACCGTTTTTATAAGCGATATTATAATAGCAGATTAGGTGCTTTACACGTGGATGTGACGGATTACTTTGGTTCTTACGTAGACTATGTAAAATACTTTGAAGCGCTGGGCACAAAAAAGACTGCTTTTTGTAAAAACCATTCGATTGAAATTATGGTTCACCCGATGTACAACGAACAAGAAATACTTGTAGACACAGTAACGCCGATGAATGAAAAGTACATGGAAATAATGAACGATTGCAGGGAGAAACAGATTTGAAAAGAATATTTCCATTTGGTGAGAATACGATTGACTATTACGATATGGGGCAACAGATTGCGGCATTCTATTATCATGTCTACGATGCACTTCATGGAACCAAATCTTTGTTTTTTGATTGGTACAGTGCGCTTGGAACGAATATGACAATGAATACATCAGGCTGCAGTAGCATCAGTATTTTTAATTTGTTACTTTATTTTGTCCCACGAGATATGATTTTGCAGTACTTGTCAGTATTTACTATTATCAAGATGGCATGTATGTCTTTGACCATGTATCATTTCCTTCACAAAGCAATGAAGGTTGACTATCTGTGGGTACTTACTATATGACAGTTGGACGTGAATGTCATTGTAAAAACAGAGATATCGCAATGAGGATGGGACTGGCTAATGTAGTGGCGATGGGCCTGTTTGCATTATTATTATTTCCGCAACTGTTGCAGACCTTTGGCTCAACAAGATTTAGTAATAAGGCAGAGCAGTTTTGTTTTTATTAAAAAGGTTTTGCTATTATACTTATTGTGATAAAATGAAAAAAATGTTTACGAGGCAGAAGGAATGAACAAACAAAATATTAAGAATTGTTTTAATAAGCCGATTCTATTTGCGCTGTTTAGCAACGCAATTTTTTTGTTATTGTCATTATTGTTGTTTCATCCACATTTTGAGACAAATGATGATGCAATTATGGCAATGATAGCGGAGGGAGCATACGGAGAATCCAGTCCGTTTTTAGTGAATATTCATTATGGGATAGGAGTTTTTCTACAATTACTCTATCGCATCACACCAGGGATTAGGTGGTATAGTATCGTATTATTTGTTTTCACCTTTTCTTCCTTTACAGCGATTGTATTTGTGATTGTTAAAAAGACAGGGAGTGTGGCACGCAAGTGGCTTGCGATTCTATTTCTACTTAGCTTCTTTTATGAGGGATACGTATTACTGCAGTATACAAAAATAGCCGCTTTTTTAGCGGTTGCAGGATTTATGCTACTATTTGATGGGATGCGGGACAGGAAATATGTGCAAAGCGGAATAGGAAGTTTGTTTGTTGTGATTGGAAGTATGTTGAGATTTCCAGCTTTTTTAGTGGTGGTAGCATTTATGCTACTTGCAGGCTTGTGGGAGCTTTGGTGCCTGAGAGAGAGAAAGATATCATATAAACATATTGTAAGGTATGTGTTGTGTTTTATCCTTTTGCTTTTTGTGGTTTTGGGAATTCGAGAGATTGATAGTGCTGTTTATAATGCTAATGAAGATTGGGGAAATTACCTACAATTATATCATAAGAGACAGCAAGTGCTGGATTATAATAGATTGGATTGGAGTGCTTATGAGGACCGTTACGTAGATGAAAATATATCTGAAAATGATGTGCTTTCTTATGTAACATGGCAATATGCGGCACCTGATGTCTTTACCCCGACACTAATGGATAAACTATTAGAAATAGCAGATGGGAAAAAGCTAGATGCAGCGTTTGCAAAAGGATTCATTTCTATGCTGTATGAGATTATTTATTCGCAGAGCAATTTTGTGATTGGAGTAATTGCTTTTTGTATCTTTTATATATTATTTACAAAAAAAGAAAATAAATTTATATTCTTGGCTACTTCAATTATGCTTGTTGCGATACATGTATATTATTATTATATTGGCAGATGGACAGACAGGACAGTCACGTTAATCTGGTTTGCGGCATTCGTAATACTGCTATATTACTTTAGGGAAAAAGAGGAAGACATCAGACCACTTATCTTTATAGTAAGTTTATGTTTGGTAAACTTGCTGGGACTTTTCCTGGGCGATATGACAGCTTACCAAAAACAAAAGCGGGAGGTTGCTAGTCAGATAGAGCAGTTTTATGATGTGGTAGAAGCAGACAAGGAATCGTTGTATATATTTGACACTTTTACAGACAGGTCGTCCTATGAGTATAGTATATTTACGCCTTGCCAAGAGGGATGTTATGAAAATGTAAGTTCTTTTGGAAGCTGGATGGTAAATTCACCTATTTTTGAAAAGGTGCTGGACGCTTATGGCGTTACGAATCCATATAGAGCGTCATTTGAGAATCCCAATATCTATATAGTTGATAATTACCATATTAACAACAAATTGCTTTTCATAAAAGAGCATTATGGAATAGCTGCATCTGTGCAGAAAATGGATGAAATTTACGGATTTTGTGTTTATAAAATAAGGGCAGAATAGGGCATTGCGAGAGGAGACTAAGTATGGAGATATATAACTATGTTCTGATATTACTTTGGGGAGCTATCATACCGTTTGTAATAGGGTGTCTTTGGACAAGAAAAAATGACTTATATGAAGATTCACTTGCCATGGCAATCGTAATGGGATTTATTACCATGCTAGCAGTTTTTCAATTGTTGGCAGTTCCTATGATTGTTTTTAAAAGCTCATTTCATTTGCTAGCGGGAGTATGGATTGCCGTTATGGTTGTCCTGGTAGTAGTTTCTTTCATTATGAATAGCAAGCGTTTTATAAGAATTATGCAAGTAGCATGGAAAAGGGTCTTTGTACAGAATATGTTTACCAGAGTATTGATTCTGGCAGGAATCATACTTGTTTTATTTCAAATGTGGATGCTGGCGGGTCATATGCATGTAGATACGGATGATTCAAGATACATGGCCGAAAGTATGGAGGCATATGAAATAGATACAATGATACAGTATCATCCCATTACAGGAGAACATATTGACGTTCCAAACGGAGAGATGATTAAGGATATCGTAGCGCCATTTTCGTTTTATATTACGCTTTTAGCAAAATTATTATTACTGCATCCCCTTGCGGTTGCACATATAGTAATACCGTTATTATTTATTCCGTATGCTTATTTTATCTACTATTTAATTGCACGGCGGTTGTTAGGAGACAAATTGCAGGAAGTTGCGATTTTTATGTTTTTTATAAATTTATTAATCTGTTTTGCCTATGGTTCATTATATTCTTTGAGCTTTTACTTTTTATTAAGGATATGGCAAGGTAAGGCGATGTTCATTTCAGTCATGTTACCAGCTATTTTGCTAAGTTCACTCAATATCGTACAGGAAAAAGGGAGAGGGAAGCAATATTGGATTCTATTTTGTGTGATGCTTGCTTCTAGTATCGGATCAGGTATGGCATCGATACTGCCACCTTTGATTGTGGGGGCTACCATATTAATGGCAGCAATCAAAGAGAAAAAGATAAGACCATTGATTTATGGGGGAATATGTATCGTTCCCAACATGGTTTTTGCAGTAGTTTATATATTAATTAATAGGGGGTATCTGATGTGAAAGAAGCGTTACTTTTTCTGATAAACGGATATCGGGATTATCATGGTACTGGGATGTATTTTGCGCTTTATTTAATTGCGATGATATATATATGGAAAGCAGGACCTAAGGAAGAAAGATTTATATATGTTTATCCAAATCTTCTTCTGCTGGCAGCGATATGGAATCCCATCGTGACAAAGTATCTATGGATGAAAGTATTTGATATTTGGACGATTCCGAGAATTTATAATGTGCTGTTCATTCTTGTTTTCATTGCCTATGCAATGACTTTATATATTATGAAAATGAACGGGATAAAAGAAAAAATAGTATGGATGATGATTTTAAGCGTGATAATAATATTCTGTGGAACGTTTAAATTTAGTGATGCCGCTTATTCAAAAGCTGAAAACATATATAGATATCCAGATTTTGCCATTAATATGAGCGATACTATTTTAGAAGTAAACGGGCCGTCTAAAATAGCTGTCCCCTATGAGATTGCACATTATTTCAGGTCATATACGACAGACATTAAACTGCTATATGGAGAAAATGCTACTTATGGCAGGATTGATGCACTATCGCAGGATACAAACGCCTATAAAGCGTATGAACAAATTTTATCTGAAGATCCAGATCTAAAAGAGCTTGCAAGACTGTTACGCGAGGAGTCTTGCGATTTTGTGGTATTTGATAACGAAAAGCATGACTTTTTAGAGAGCCCCGAAAACCACGGACTTAAGTGGGTGGAAGACTTTTCACAGTATTCACTTTATAGGGTTATAAATGAAAAATAGGCTTATGATATGCCAAACATTACATTTTTAATACCAAACATTACAAGTCTATTGTATTAGGACCTAGATTTATGGTATAGATTATTTGAGATAAAGAATCTCACAACCTGTGTTTATTTCTATATATATAGCCCGTGGTATCCTCCATCGGGCTATATTGCTGTATTTTGATAAAATATGGAAAGAACTTATGCTTGCAAATATCATAAGAAATATGCGACAATGAGACATGAATGGAGGCGACTAACATGATTCGCTGTGCGATATGTGATGATGAAGTTGTATTTCAGGATCGCGTTGCTACGGGTGTGCATGAATATGCGCATAAGAAAAAAATTGTGTTTTTGGTAGAGTGTTTTTCAAGCGGGGAAGAATTGATTAGAAGTTCGCGTTTGGACTATGATGTTTATTTTTTGGATGTAAATATGAAGGAAATAAATGGTATGCAGGTTGCTACTAAAATCCGTGAAAAGAATGACAAGGCTATCATTGTATTTGTTTCTGGGTATGTTCAATATGCCGCAAAAGGCTATCGCGTTAATGCAATTCGCTATTTGTTGAAAACAAAAATGGATGAAGAGTTTGAAGATTGTATGGATGCCGTAATGGAAAAAATCAGGAATGATGATGATGAGATAATCGAAATTAGAAACGGTACTAAGCAAATATTATTAAAGGTATCTGACATTTTATATATTGAGAATTTTAAGCGAAAAGTATTATTTCACATGAGAGGCGATTCAGAAAAGGTTTATGAGCAATATGCAAAGATAACTGAGCTGGCAGAGGAATTACATAATCTAGGCTTTGTTTATTGCCATTCTGCATACTTGGTTAATGCAAAGCAGATTGCAG
>Ga0209800_10002522_pt1 | contig 16079 bp, 12 predicted proteins | sample Higcelweek8metaG_FD_187174 | JGI IMG/M metagenome (GOLD analysis project Ga0209800, IMG submission 187174) | Freshwater pond sediment microbial communities from the University of Edinburgh, under environmental carbon perturbations - High... | ecosystem: Environmental > Aquatic > Freshwater >...
TATCACTGCGGGTTCGCTGTCATCAACAAGCAGGATGGTTCGCCCCTTTGCTGCAACCGGAGTCTGACGGATGGCTGCAAATCCTGAAGGCTCTTCAGACTCCATAGATGAATCAGATTCCGGCTCAGGCAGATATATAGAGAGCGGCAATCTCAAGGTAAAGGTGGAACCACTTCCTGGAGTGCTTATGACAGAGATATCTCCTTGCAGCATGGTGGCATATTTCCAGGCAATGGCAAGCCCAAGCCCTGTGCCTCCATATTTTCTTGAGGCACTGTCATCTGCCTGCCTGAACTCCTCAAAGATGATTGAAAGCTGATCAGCTGCAATCCCGATACCTGTATCACTTATCTCAACAGAGATCTCATCACCCACCTGTCTGGCAGAGATCTCCACAGCCCCTTTTTCCGTAAATTTAACCGCATTTCCCACAAGGTTCCTCAGGATGTGACGAAACTTTTCAGGATCAGAAAAGACAGGGGGCAGATCATCGGAAATCCTCTCTTCAAGAGAGATCCCCTTTCTGAGCGCCTGAGGCTCAATTGTGGAGAGAAGGTCAGCTACAAGCTCCTGAATGGAGAAGTGAGCAGGATTTATCTCCTCTCGACCTGACTCTATTCTGGAGAGATCGAGAATGTTGTTGATCAAAGAGAGCAGCTCTTTGCCGTTGCGCTCAATAACCTCAAGATAGCTGAGTTCCTCCTCCTGAATCGCTCCTGCAAGTCTGCGGCTCAGAACGCCTGACAGTACAATGACAGAGTTGAGCGGAGTTCTCAGCTCATGGCTCATAGTGGAGAGAAAGACGCTCTTGAGGCGGCTTGACTCACCAAGCTGCTTTTTCTGCATCTCAAGTTCAACGTTCATCTCAGTAAGTTCATCTGTCTGAGCTGCCAGCTCCTGCTTCTGCGTCTCCAGCTCACGGTTCTGGTGCTGAAGCTGCTCTGCCAGCTCCTGAACCTGCCTGAATACAAGTACGCCGTTCACCCTTGCTGACATGGTGCTCAGAACTCTCTCCAGCAATCTGACACTGTTGTCACTGTAGGAGCGTACGCTTGCAAGGGAGATGACGGCAACTGTCTCCTTTCCATTGCTGATCGGAATAGTTATGATCTCTCTGGGTTTTAACTCTCCGCTGACAGTTGAAAAGATAAAGTGGCTCTTTTCAGGAATCTTTACGATCCTCTGCATCCTGCCTGTAGCAAGAGCCGCACCAAATTCCCCTTCTGATAGTGAAGCTGAAAAGCTGATATGAGAGGTGCCGTGCTTGAGACCGATTGAGTCAAAATGTTCAAACTCTCTATTCTGGTGGTTAAGAAGATAGATCGCTCCTATCTGGGAGGAGGTGTGTTCAATGAGCGCCTTGATAAGTTCCCGGCAGAATGGGCGTGCCTCAGTCTCCCTGAGCATGACGTTGGCAAGTTGTTCATTTTGCCCATTGAGCTTTATCTGAGTCTCAACCATATCTGCCATGGCATTGAAAGCGGCATTCAGAACTCCGAACTCATTCAAAGAGTTATAAGAACTCCTGATTCCGGTATCGCCTGAACGGAACTGCTCTGCAGCAGCGGTAAGCTGGCTCAGAGGCCCCCTTATACCCTTAATAAGAAGCCAGATTATAACCATTGAGAAGAGCAGAGTTATAGAGGTTATGGTTGTCAGCTGGAGTTTTATGGCGTCACTTTGCTCTGTTGCCTTCTGGTAGATCTGATCTGCCTTGTTCATGGCAAACAGATCAATCTTCTTCAGAGAGCTTTGTACCACCTCTCTCTGAATCTCCTGGATTCCATCTGATTTTATTCGGGCTCTGGCTTCAGCTCTAGCTCCTGCTGCCACCATTCCGAGTGTCTCATCACGAATAATGTCCCACCTTGCCAATTCGTTTTCCAGTGAGATCACATCATCACGCGGACCGAGGTAGTGGGTGTACAGCATGGATAGCTGCCGATCAACATCCCTTTTTCTTATCTCAATACCCTGAATGGAGAGCACTCTATCATGGTCATTTTCTGCAAGAAAGAGTTCTCTCATCTGGAGGGAGATCCCTTCGAGCGCTCCGTCAAGGTGTCCGATTGCCCTTCTGACCTGATACGGATGGTCATAAAAAGTGGCGGTCTGGAGCCAGAGAAGGTGAGTGGCTCTCCAGCAGAGAACAGCAGAGAGCATTACAAACGCCAGAATGATCCCAAGCCCCAGGCGTAACTGAACTCCGATCTTAATATCTTTGAGTCTCACTCTATTTTTCCTATTTTCTGAAACAGCGCAGCAGGTGGCGCTACGGCACGAAACCCTGTAACACTCTCCACGCACTGCCTCTCTGTTGAACCTATTATAAGATACCCACCAGATACCAGGCAACGCCGCAGCTTGTCCAGAATAAAACGTTTTGATTCACTATTGTAATAGAGCAGCACGTTACAGCAGAGCACAAGGTCAAAATGGCCGTAAATACTTGCAGATGGGCAGATTGTCTCCTGATCCAGCAGATCGTAGATTGAGAAATCCACCCTATCTCTGATGGCTGGAACAACCCTAAAAGAGTCCCCCTGTGCTGAGAAATATTTACGAAGGTGCCGCCAACTGACATTGCCCATGGCTTCAGAGCTGTAAACACCAGCTTGAGCTACGGCCAGGTTGGTTTCTGACACATCTGTTGCAAAGATCCGGAACGGTATGGGAAACTCCTGTGATGCTCTCATCTCATCCAGCAGGATAGCCACAGACCAAGCCTCCTGGCCTGTGGCGCATCCTGATGACCATACTCTGATCTCGTTCAGATTATCCAGAACTCTTTTTTCAGCAAGAGACGGGAGTACCAGCTCTTTGAGCAGGGCAAATGAGAGCGGATTCCGGAAAAATTCACTGTATGTTACATGAAGGGAGCGGATCAACACCTCTGCCTCCACGCACTCTTCAGAGAGAAGCTTCAGGTAGGCAGAAGGAGTTTCAGCAGAAGTGGCTTGTCGCCGCTTCTCAAGAGATTTGGCAAAAAAGGATCTTTCGTAAGATGAGAGGTCAACCCCGGAGCCCTTGCGGATAATGGCAATGGCAGACTCAAGGGTGGTTGGATCAACGGGAAGTTTCATTGAGTGGAAATTCCAGTTTAATAAACATATAAGGCTCTCTTCATCTGCCAGTTGACTCCTTCTCAAAACCCATCCCAACTTTCAGGGATTCACTCTGAAAAAAGTGTCAACTACTTCTGATAATATATTAAGTATCACAACTATCAGTTGATTTTCAATAGTTCAACTCGCCGATTTTTTGCCTTTCCCTCTTCAGTTTTATTGTCTGCCACTGGCCTGGAGATGCCATAACCCCTGGAGATGAGGCGGGTTGCATTGACCCCTTTTGATATCAAGGCATCTTTTACCGCAAGAGCCCTCTCTTCAGAGAGCTTCTGATTTTCATCTGAAGTACCGTCACTATCAGTGTGCCCCTCAATGGAGAGTTTCAGATCAGGGCTCTGTTTCAACATAGCAAAGATCTCATCAATAATAGAGATGGAGTCTTCCTGGATCTTGCTGCTTGCTGTGTCAAAGTTGATATAAACAGTGGCCTTTCCAGTGCTTTTGATAGCATCAAGGATCTTGTTTACAACAACCTCCTGCTGCATCTCACTTTTCTCAATGATATTCAAGTAGTACCATGAGCCGTTTGCAGCGCAGTTGACTCTCACCCACACCTCCTTATCCCCCTGGATGAGACGCATCACGGCATTGTCACTCTTTTCATAAAGAATCTCACCGCCTGCCTTCTTAACAGCATTGGTGAAATTTCTGATGACATACAACTTGCCAGGTTCTTCAACTCCTTTATCAAGTCTGTATTTTAGATTAAAATATCTGCCCTCAACCACCCTCTTCTCTTTGGAGCCTTTTTCAGTCTGGAAGGCGTATGACCCGAAATTTTCATATTTACTGTTATTCTGTAATGTGAAACCTTCAAGTCTGTTGAAAAGTGGATACTCTTTTACCTCTGCCATTGCCACGGGGGCAAAGAGCAGCAGGATGTAGAACATTAAACCTGCTTTTATCAGTGATTTGAACATAACGATCCTTGTGATGTAATGAGAACCCTATTTCTGATAGAGCCCTGTTTTAACCAGCGTCTCCTCAATTAATGCTTTCGATGCTTTTGAAGGAAACGAAACAACTACTGTTTTGTTGATATTTTTTGCCTCTACAGCAACCATCTTGCCTATCTCTGACTGTGTATCAATCAGGACTGTTCGGAACCCATTGAAGATAAACCCTTCAGTTGGCCCCATCCTCATCTTTGGATTTTCAACCATTTTCTGATAGTCATCAAAAGCCTTGATGGGACTTATAGAGATCATTCTCCCCCCGGTATCTGGTTTAGCAGGATTTATAAACATAGCGTTCATGGTCTCTCCATCTTTTTCGATCTGGTAGAACTTCAACCCGTCGATTGACAAATCGCTCATCCATGCTTTGAATTTCACCTCATCCATTTCACCTGCCATCAATGTGGCTGGCATACTCAACACTATTAATGCAATTAGTTTGATCAGCTTCACGCTTTTGTCCTTTTTTTAGAATTTAATTAACTTGAGCCTGCAACAATTTTGGCGAGCAATCTTTCCTTTAAGTTTCTCAGGTGTTTCCAATCCTGTTCAGGAATCTGGTTCATCACTTTTACAATAGCCTGTTTTTTTACCATATTCTGCCTGTGGTTCACGCAGGACCGTCTCCTTTTCTTTTTCATAAAACAGTTGTCCTACCCGCTGTATGTGGTCTAATAAATTGGGGTTGCTGATTTGGCGGTGCAGTGAAAGGTCTATTTTGTAGGGCAATAGCAAGTCGTCCAATTCGTTTTCCAATTTTAGCAGCTTGTTGTAATCTAAATTGCCTACGATTGTGATATCTATATCAGAACCACTTTTATAGTTGCCTTTTGCCCTTGAGCCGTAAATGATTACCTGCTCAATATCAGGATATTGGGCAAAGCATTGGTTAATGGCATCTATATGTGTCTGTTTTAATCCGAACATTTTTCTACTTGTCCATTAAGGAAGTCATTTTGTCTTTGAAAACCGAAAACAAGTTGTAATAGCTTTCAATGATTTTCTCCACTAATTCTTTTGCTGTCTCTTCATTATAGGTGTGCGAAGATTTATTTCGGCTTTTGATCATCTCCATCCAGCCTTCACCGTCTTGTATCACTCCTTTGTTAAAGGCTTCTCTTGTGGCATCCCGTGAGCCAGTGATTGCGGTGTTGCCTTGATATTCAAAGTAATCTTTCAGCACATTCCAGGCCAACTCGTGCGTAAACTCAAATCTTTGAATTAATCCTTGCTCTTCAAGTTCGGACAAGCCTTCATCATTGAATTTTACCACGGCACTTTCAAAAAGTGTAAATGCCTTCAAAAAATTTTGAAAGCGTTGTTGCCATCTGATATCCTGTATACTCATATTGTGAACCCTATTTTATGTAAAATCTTACTCTTTTCCTCGCACGGAACGTCCGTCCAAACTACTTATGGTGATCTCTGCCTAAATGAAAGTTGATCCATGAAGAGGTACTATCAAGTTCCCACATTCTTGGAGGTACAAACTCCCCTGATAACGACTCTGTCTCATGGCATTTTTTCAAACGGTTGAAAGCTCTGACCCAGATACACTTCTTGTCTCTATTAACTTCGCAGAATCCATCACGGCTTCCACCACAAGCCCCATTGCGGGTATGTTTTGGACACCCTGATTCAGGGCATTGAAAGGCAATATGCTCAATAGCGCAATCTCCGCAGCTTTTACAGGAGAGGATCGTCTTTTTGAACGGATCTTCAACAAAGATCTTCAGAATCCATACCTTGTTGTTTCTGTCAATCACCTCGGCAGCAGCCCGGTACAGAGAAGCCAGAGGAGATGATCTGTTAAAGAAAAGCTTGTGTACTTTTTTCAAAAAGAGATATGGATAGTGGTCAAACAGATTATCCTTGAATCTTCCCTTTATAGTTACAGGTTCTTTTATGGTTACGGCTTCTTTATAATCAGTCTCTCTTGGTTCAGTGGGTCTCTGTTCATCATGGAGGGTATTTACAGCACACTTTGATGTATGAGAACAGTTCCCATCTGAAGATAAAGAGCGATCGCCATTATCAGACGGTTTATAAATATAGAAGCAGTTTTTATCTTCTGATCTGAACTCTTCAACATAATCCTGCCAGTTCGCTTCTATCATCGCCATTCTGTCAAGTATGGCACCAACCGTCTTGAAACTTCTGTGAATGCCACCGATATGAACACCCCTGTATCCGATTCCCTTTAGAATAACCGCAAGTCTTGCAGCACGTTCAACCGCCTGATGCAGCCCCTCCTCTCTGCTCTTTTCCCACTCTGCCATGACACGGTTGAACAGTGAGTCTGAAACTGTGACCCCTGGCACCTTACCCCTGTTCATGACTCTTGCAGACTTAGGGCTCAACATATAGACAGACGCCAGAGCAGGGGTGGTAATGCCTTTAATGCAGTTCTGAGTAATTAATTCCTGAAATTTGTCAACATCATATCCAAGCTGTGTGATTATGAATGATGCCCCAGCATCAACTTTTCTCTCAAGTTTGCGATACTGAGCTTCACATTCAGCCTCAGTTCTCTTAAAAGGGGAGACTGCACAGCCTGTAAAAAATCCGTCAGGGTCTCCTGAAGCTGAAAGCCTTTCATTAAGCTTTCTAAGCATTGCAGTGAGAATAACAGAATCAAAATCAAAGACAGGCGCGCCCTGCCCCCCAAAACCTCTGCCTGAATAGTCACCGGTCAGAGCAAGAATATTCTTCATGCCCATGCGTGCAAGCTGAAGGGCACGGCTCTCCATACCCATACGGTTCATATCTCTGCATGTGAAATGGACAATTACATCCATCCCCTGCCTGAAAATCTCATATCCAAGAACATCAGGGCTCAAAGAGGGGTTGCCTCCGGGATTATCGGTGATTGAGACAGCAGAGATCCTGCCGTCAGCAAATGCATCTTTTGCAATACCAATAAGTGTATCAGTAGATAGTCCGGTTGATTCCCGTCCTGGTACAAGTTCCAGCGTTACAACAAAGTGGTCAGAGGCTGATATGTCGTTATTGAAAATTCTGAGCATCAGGGTACTCCTGCTGATTTTTTTGAAAATTTCAGTTGCATGTTATACGATGCTCAATAAGACAGAAAGCCCATTTGATAAGACAGAAAGCCCATCTGCTCTGGTATCTGGTCGCGCCCTATATTGCACCAGTTGCAATGAGGTTCTCAAGCAGAAGCGAATAATCTACTCCTGCCTTAACAAACCCTTTTCTGCCATATTTCATGTTGGCCTCAATCACAAGGAAATTACCTCTGTGTTCAACAAGATCAAGTCCCACATCGTCCCACCCGCACGTAACTGCCGTGTGAAGTGCAAGTTCGAGTGCTCTTTCCGGTACAGGATCAAACCTGATATCTCCTCCACACGATACGTTTGCTCTGAAATCTTCTGAGTGTGATACCCGCCAGTAGGCCAGTGCAACCCTCTTTCCAATGATCACCACCCGTATATCCCTGTCATGCGGGCAATACTCCTGAATGTACGCAGGAGATGATGTTGAAAAGAGCGAATCTGATCTCAACGTTGATGCAGAACTCTGTGTTGATGCCGATGAACAGCTCTGAGTTGACTTAAGTAGAGAGTCAGGTATTGAGAGATATTGTGAAAGGCTCTCTCTGTCATTGATCAGATACACCCCTCTGCCCATTGATGACCCCCTTGCTCTTTTTGCTATGAAAGGAAAAGAGAAGGTATTGAGTATCTCCTGCTTCTGCTTTGCCCCATAAAACACTCTGGTATGAGGGTGCGGTATATTGAGAAGATTGAACAGGGCACTCTGCCGGATCTTATCCTGAACAAAATGGTAGGTGCTGAAACTTGGAAAGGTCTTCTTTCCCATTGTATGGAACAGATGTGCATAAAAAGCTGTGGGGTAATAGATCTTATCTGCATTACGGATAAGTTCAGACTCCTGGCCCGAGTAGTCCGTGAAATTTGGTTTAAAGCCAAGGGTTATGACGTTCCTGCAATGTCTGAGCCTTACGCCGAGTGCTATTTTAGGCAACACTCTCTTTGCTGATTTCATGTTTAACTGCGCTGTACCACACAACTCTACAGTGGGCATTGCGCTCTCTGGCTGCTCTGTTTCTGATCTCCATCCCATTTAGTTGCTCAACTCATCAAGCCCTTTGATGATCTCTGGAAATTGAAAGAGCCCATTAATACCAGAGGCAGCATACTGCTCTGCAAGATTCATCTTCAGAAAATCACTCTGTCTGGTTGAGATTAGAAATGGCAGTTCACTGCTGCTATAAAACTCTCTGATCTCCTTTGCAAAATTGATGGCAGTGATCTCTCTTAAAAAGAGATCACTCACAATCAGATCTGGTTTCTCAATAGCGATTGATTCAAAAGCCTCATCCGGGCTCTGGAATCCGATGGTGATATACCCGTTTTTAAACAGCAGTTTTTCATAGATTCTCTGCAAAGTATCTGAAGAGCTGACAACTATGGCCTTAAGCCTGTTTTTAAGTTTACTTCCCATATCAGCTTTGAATTCAATCTTCTTTGCAGTTGATCTGAGCCCTCGGTTTATCAGAATATCCAGATAGTTACTAAGTGCAGATGGGGCAACATCCTTTGTCATATATGTCGATGCAATATCTGCAAAAGTGTCTGAGATCAGAAGATAGTTTATCAGATTTTCTGCATGCGAATCAATGATGGTTCGGACAAGAGCTTCCCCCTGAGTCCGTCCGGTCTCAACTCTGTTTTTCACCTTTGCATAGACAGGATCATTGTAGTTTCTATTTAAAGCCTTTATTGCAGACATTCTCACATGGATGGCCGGGTTTTCAATGGCATCCATCATCAGTTCTGTAAAACTGAACTTATCAAACGAGCAGAGCGCCTCAAATGCCTCATGTTCCAGAGATGGATCTGAATTCTTTCTGCTTAAAAAGGAGTAGATGTGTGGTAACAGCTCTTCAGATGCTCTATTGGAGATGATTCTGAAGGTGTTTACAACAAGGTCATGCTCATGAGATTGAAGATTAAAAATGAGTTCCTTAAGATAACCAGAGCCTGACTTCAGAAAATAGCTGAATGACTCAAACCGCTCTTCAATGGATTTTGATCCAAGCCTATTCATCTCACTGAGCTGTAATGCAGGTGTGGATGTGTCACTGCTCCTCTTCTCAGACAGAGAGGCTTTATCAGCTCCAGAGGCTTTATCGGCTCCAGCTGTTTGAAGTGACAATCTATCAGGCTCTTCTGTTGAGTTGAACGGTATCTGTTCAGAATCAGACCTGTTCAACGCATTAAATTGGGCTTTTTCAGAACCAGCTTCAAACTGCTCAAGTGCCTGGGTGATATGGGAATCGTTTTTGACTGTTTTTGATGCATCAGAGAGAATTTTGTACACTTCAGGAGAGGGGATCTTTACAAGATTCCTGACTGCACACTCCTTGAGAGTCAGATCATCATAATAGACAAACTCGGCAATGGCAGCCACAAGAGAGTCGATTTTGTTATCTCCTACAGCATTAATCGTCTCAAAGAGGATCTCTCTGTCTGTGCAGTTGGTCAGAATATATCTCATCAGAGGTGAAGCCTGTAAGAGTTTTTTTCTATCCCCGGTTTTATAGAGTATCATGGCAAATTCAAAATTGAGATGTGCTCTGTCAATAATCAGCTGAAGCAGCTTATCATACGTATCTGAACTGAAGGAGTGGTAGTAGTGAGCCTCCAACCTGACAATGAGATCCAGCAGCAACCATGATACCTGATCTGAAACAACTGCCAGCTCATTTAGAATAGCAGTTCTGATCTGCTCTGACTCCAGGTGAAGATCAAGCAGGAGATCCTTTGCTCTTTTAATGTCTGAATTTTTAATACTCTCTTTAAAATAGCTGATATAGTTTTCCACGTTATCTCCCCCGCTATATATGGTATGGTCTGTCAACTGTTATCAATTCCCATAAGTTTCAATCTCTATTAAAACCGTTGGGGTTATGCTTCTGCCAGTTCCAGGTATCCTGGCACATTTGATCAATGGTTCTTGTTGCTCTCCAGCCAAGCTCTGCCTGCGCTCTGGAGGGGTCTGCATAACAGGCAGCAATATCTCCTGCTCTTCTGGCTACAATCTTGAATGGAATCTGCCTGCCGCACGCTATTTCAAATGCGCGAACAAGCTCCATGACAGAGTGCCCTCTTCCTGTTCCAAGGTTGTAGATCACAACTCCTGGATCTGTGAATAGTTTTGGCAGAGCCTTAAGATGGCCTGAAGCCAGATCTGATACATGGATAAAATCTCTCACCCCTGTGCCATCCTCTGTATTGTAGTCATTACCGAAAATATTGAGAAACGGCAGCCTGCCTACAGCAACCTGTGCAATGTAGGGAAAGAGGTTATTCGGGATACCGAATGGATCCTCTCCGATTCTGCCGCTTTCATGCGCACCCACAGGATTGAAGTACCTTAAAAGAGCTATGTTCCATAGAGGATCTGATGCATGCAGATCCTTGAGAATCTCCTCAATCATAAGCTTGGTACGGCCATACGGGTTGGTGACAGAGAGTGGAAAATCCTCTCTTATGGGGAGGGTATGGGGATCTCCATAAACAGTTGCTGATGAGCTGAATACAAGATTTTTAACGCCATACTCTGCCATCACCTCAAGTAGAATCATTGTACCTGTAAGGTTATTGTGATAGTACTGAAGTGGAATCTGAACAGATTCGCCCACTGCCTTGAGCCCTGCAAAATGGATAACAGCATCAATGGGAGAGGTTCTGGCGTGATCTTTGAAGATCTCTGACAACAGCACTTTATCTCTGAGATCTGCCTGATGAAACTCAACTCTTCTCCCTGTTATGGCCTCTAACCGTTTCACCGCTTCAAAGGAGCTGTTGGCAAGATTATCTACAACCACCACCTCCCATCCATTCTCAAGAAGTTCCACACAGGTATGGCTACCTATATATCCGGCACCTCCTGTAACAAGTATTTTCATTCTGTTTTCCAATATAAAGTTTAATTTAATTTGATCAGATCTGTTTTTCAATTGTGCTATTATCACACGAACTTTCCAATAATCTCTTATATCACGCAGCTTTTTAATTGCAATAACCTTTTTAAGGCAGATCTACCTCCAGAGAGTCCACACACGCCAGATGGGTGGATGATGTCAGGGGAGATACTGAATCAATAAGTACAGATAGAGAGATTGTAAACTTCTACTCAATCTCAATGGTTGACAGAGCCATTGACAGAGTTAACAGGGTGTTATATTAACACAGTTTATTTAATATTATTTTTTTATCACGATTCTTTAAAATCACCATATTTTTTTCAAATAACATTTTAAATAGAGAGGATACCATGACAGAAATAATTAATGTCAATGCAAGGGAGATTCTTGATTCACGGGGTAACCCGACTGTTGAAGTGGATCTGGTTCTTGCATGTGGAGCAAAGGGGCGTGCAGCAGTACCTTCCGGTGCCTCAACAGGTACGCGTGAAGCACTTGAGATGAGAGACAACTCGCTCAACAGATATTCAGGCAAAGGGGTGATGAACGCTGTAGCCAACGTAAATGAAGTTATTGCGCCAGAGATAATAGGGTTTGACGCAATGGATCAGGCAGGTCTTGACAGAACCATGATTGACATTGACGGCACAGAGAACAAATCAAGGCTTGGTGCAAATGCTATTCTTGGGGTCTCCATGGCTGCTGCCAGAGCTGCTGCCAATGCTGCTGGCATCTCTCTTTTCCGCCATATCGGAGGGATAACAGCAAGGGTACTTCCAATACCGATGATGAATGTTATCAATGGAGGGGCTCATGCCCCCAATAACCTTGATATTCAGGAGTTCATGATTGTCCCCTATGGTTCAACATCTGTGGTGGAGGCGATCAGGATGGGTGCAGAGACCTTTCACTGCCTCAAGGGGATACTTCATAAAGCAGGTCTCAATACTGCTGTTGGTGATGAAGGGGGGTTTGCACCCAACCTCAAATCCAACGAAGAGGCTCTTGAATTCATCATGAATGCCATTGAAGCTGCCGGATACAGACCTGGTAAGGATATTGGCATTGCCCTGGATGCAGCAGCAAGTGAATTTTACAAAGATGGCAGGTACCTCTTTGCCTCAGAAGGCAGAGATCTTTCAGCAGAGGAGCTTGTTGACTACTATGAGTCTCTTTGCAGCAAATTCCCATTATGTTCCATTGAAGATGGGCTTGCTGAACAGGATTGGAGTAACTGGCAGATGATGACACAGCGTCTTGGAGAGAAGATCCAGATTGTGGGAGATGATATTTTTGTCACTAATCCAGATATCTTCAGAAAAGGGATCTCTGACGGGGTTGCCAACTCCATCCTCGTTAAACTCAACCAGATAGGGACAGTAACAGAGACTCTGGATACCATTCTGATGGCAAAGACTTCAGGATATACCACAGTCATCTCTCACCGTTCCGGTGAAACTGAAGACTCATTTATTGCTGATCTTGCAGTTGCAGTAAACAGCGGACAGATCAAAACAGGCTCCATGTCAAGAAGTGACAGAGTTGCAAAATACAACCAGCTTATCAGAATTGAGGAGGAGCTTGGTGTGGGAGCGCTTTTTCCAGAGGAGCTTTTTATCTAAAAAAACAGGGGATGACAACTGCTTGACCATTGAAAAGGCAGTTGTTTAATGACAGGTTATTGGACTCATTACAAGTTGCCCTGACAATTTCAAGTTGTCAGGGCAATTTTATTGCATATTAAAGCGCTTTTTCAGAATTTGTTTTAAAGGTATACCAAACTTTAACATAAAGAACAGATGAGGTAACAGATGGGGGATACAACAAAATATATCTTTGTAACAGGAGGAGTGCTCTCCTCTCTGGGTAAGGGGCTGGCATCTGCGGCCATCGGTCTGCTCCTTGAGAGCAGAGGGCTCTCTGTGACCATACAGAAGCTTGATCCATATATCAATGTGGATCCTGGAACCATGAATCCATTTCAGCACGGTGAGGTGTTTGTAACTGATGACGGCGCAGAGACCGATCTGGATCTTGGCCACTATGAACGTTTTACCAATGCCAAACTTGGAAAGAATAACAACTTCACAACAGGGAAGATATACCACTCTGTAATTACCAAGGAGAGAAGAGGAGAGTACCTTGGTGGAACAGTACAGGTGATTCCCCACATTACTGATGAGATAAAAAAGTGCATAACCCTGGTTTCAGATGGTGCGGATGTAGTAATTGTGGAGATTGGCGGAACCATAGGAGATATTGAGTCTCTCCCCTTTCTGGAGGCCATACGTCAGTTCAGGGCTGATGTTGGAAAGAGTAATGTGATTTACATCCATCTGACCCTAGTTCCATATATCAGTACTGCCGGAGAGCTTAAAACCAAGCCTACACAGCACAGTGTCAAGGAGCTCAGAAGCATTGGTATTCAGCCGGATATCCTTCTATGCCGTACCGACCGCTATCTCTCACCTGAACTCAAGGCAAAAATTGCCCTCTTCTGCAATATTGACAGAGACTCTGTCTTTACTGCCAAGGATGTGGACTGCATCTATGAGGTGCCGCTTGTATATAACAGCGAAGGGCTCGGGGACAAGATACTGCAAAAGCTGAACATATGGGCTCGGGCACCCAGGCTTGAAGAGTGGCGGGAGATGGTTCACAAGCTTCAGAATCCAAGACACTCAGTCACCATTGCCATTGTGGGCAAATATGTGGATCTTACTGAATCCTACAAAAGTCTTAATGAGGCATTGAGCCACGGCGGTATATCCAATGATGCCAGGGTAAATCTGATGTTTGTCGATTCAAGCACTCTGAACCATGAGAATCTGAATGAGAAGCTCAAAGAGGTAGATGGAATTCTTGTACCAGGTGGATTTGGTTCACGGGGAGTTGAGGGTAAAATTCTTGCTGTAACATATGCAAGGGAGAATAAGATCCCATTTTTTGGCATCTGTCTTGGAATGCACATGGCTGTAATCGAGTTTGCAAGAAATATAGCAGGAATGGAAGATGCTAATGGCTCTGAGTTTGACGACCACACCCCATACCCTGTCATCTATCTGATGAAGGAGTGGTATGATGAGCAGACAAAAAAAATGGAGAAGAGAGACACCTCATCTGATAAGGGCGGTACCATGCGCCTTGGGGCATACCCATGTCGTCTTGCCCCTGATACTATTGCCATGACATCCTACAGAGAGGAGAACATCTCTGAGAGACACCGCCACAGGTACGAGTTCAATAATGAGTACAAAGAGAGGCTTGAGAAGGCAGGGCTGGTGGTGAGCGGCACATCTCCTGATGGTCAGCTTGTTGAGATTGTTGAGCTAAAGGGGCATCCGTGGTTTCTGGGGTGTCAGTTCCACCCTGAATTCAAATCAAGGCCAGCCAATCCCCATCCGCTTTTCAGGGAGTTTATAAAGGCTTGTCTTAAAAAGTCAAAGAAGGTCTGATCTCATAGCGCCTGAATCAGCCGTTCAAACCATCTGACAGCAGGGTTCAGTGACAAAAAACCCCTTTTTACCATAATCTGTAAAGATCATTTTAAAAAGGGGTTTTGAGTCACAAAGATAGAGTTCTCTATTAGTCTTCTTCTACAGTAATAGCATTCTCTTCACAAACTTCAACACAGCTCTCACATCCCATACACTCTTCTGCATTTACAGGAACAGATTTGCCATCTTCCATCTCAAAAACTTCAACAGGACATACATCAACACACTCTTCACAGCCTACACATTTTGACTCATCAACAATTGGATTAAACGCCATTTTGAAAAACCTCCTAAAAAATGATTAAAAATAAAAAAGTCTGTTATAAAACTCTTTCCAGAAAGTGCCTTTATAACAGGTAAAAGATCAAATCAAGTATTTTATTCTTTTACGCCCACCAGCATCACAGTCAGACTCTGACCTGCAACCTGGAATAGTTCAGAATCAGCGATATTCATACAGAGGCCAGGAGAGGTTAATGAATCTTCATTACTCAGAAAGGCCTTAGCTGCTCTATGAAAATCTTTGTTCCATTGCACTTTGAAAGTTTCACTCCATGCCCCTGCACAGGATGAATTTTTTTCTTTGTGCACTTTAAAATTATCAATGTCAAGCATCAATTTGCTCTTTTTGCTGACAGAGAGAATAAAATCGATAACAGCTCTGCTTGTTGTCACAAAAACAGGAGGAGGTGAACTCTTAAAATGGGTCTTTTTTGCCATGAAGAGAGTGAGCCATGAACGCAGTCTCTCCTCTGTCATCAATGCACCTCTGTCTGACTTTGAACTGTCACCTGTTGTCAATTGATCAGCTACTGCTCCATCGTTAATCAATGAATCTTTTACAGATAATGGCTCACTGTTTTCCATCAGAGTGCTCTCCATCTCCCCCTTGAGCGCTGAAAAAAGAGATACCTCAAGCCTCTCGATTGATGCCAGCTTCTGGTCAATCGCCTCATTTTCACTGTCTGCCATCATGGCAAGTCTTAAAAAGAGCAGAGCACGGTTCAGAGCGTGCTGAGACTGCTCATTCAAGGAAGATCTATCAGCAGCCTCAGAATCATCCAGAGCCCTATTCATAAACCTGACTTGAGAGTCAACATCTTCTGTTTTATACTCTTTTACAGAGTCAACTCCCTTCTCTATCTGTGCTCTGATACTGGAGACAGCAGTGTCACCAGTATCACCTGCGAAGTACGATCTGTCTTTGAATATTGACTGAAGATATCCTGATCTGGTCTCTTTTCCATAGTTTACCTCTGCCCATGCTCTCCAGGATTTTATGGAGAGCAGCAGAGGCTTCAGCTCCTCCTGAGAGAGTGTAACAGGCTCAACGTTAAAGCTCTCTCTCCAGAGAGATTGAAACCATTTATCCCCTGCAGTCTCAAGCTCCTCAGCAGATTGGGTGCTCAAATAGGAGAATGTATTAAAAAATGCTAATATGCTCTTTACGTCATAAGGAGTCAGCGATGTAAATGGAAAAAATATTGGCTTCATGCTATATCCTTTTTTATCTTTATTT
>Ga0209800_10002524_pt1 | contig 16053 bp, 12 predicted proteins | sample Higcelweek8metaG_FD_187174 | JGI IMG/M metagenome (GOLD analysis project Ga0209800, IMG submission 187174) | Freshwater pond sediment microbial communities from the University of Edinburgh, under environmental carbon perturbations - High... | ecosystem: Environmental > Aquatic > Freshwater >...
TGCGCCATCGTCGATACGTGCAAACAATTCCTTACGGGAAACCTCCACGGGATTTGCCGACATTATTTTCGACAGCTGAATATATTCAATTAAAAGATCGAGTTGTTTCGGAGCTTTTTGCTCCAGTTTATTGTAAATCTGCTGAAGTTGCTCCTCGCTGCTGTATGCATCGGTAAGTTTAATAAACGACAAAGTTTTGGGCGTAAACCGTTCACGGATTTCCTCTTCGGTTACGATATAACCTTTTTCTATCAAATTGTGAATGAGCGGAATAATCTTCACCTGGTCGGCGAAACGTGAAGCATCGGTAATTGACAAAGCCCCGTTTTCCTTAAGTGCCCTGAGGAGGTTGTATTCTTTTTCCGAAAGGATTTTGGTACTGAGTTCCACGCCGGGTACAATACGCACTTTCGATTCGCTGGCTAATTTTAGCGCAGAGGGAAGAGCGGCATTCATAACTTCGCCAACCGTACAGCAATAGTAGGACGCTATCCATTCCCATAGCCTGAACTGAAACTGGTTTACAACCGGGTGCAGATCGAGCACGCCAAGAATATATTTTGTTTCGACTTTAGGAGCATTTTCGGTAACGCTGTGAATTAAAGCAGTATATACTTTCTTTTTGCCAAATTGCACAACCACACGTTTGCCGGCTTCAACTTCATCGTTAAAGTCGAAAGGAACCCTGTAGGTAAAATAACCAGCTACAGGCAACGGAAGCAGAACATTTACAAATAAAGTAGTGCGCATAAAGTAGTAAAGAGCCCGAAAAGCGAAGGTAGGGATTTTTGGAGATTAGTCTGTAACAGAAGACTGAAGTATAATGCGGTGAACTATTACAACTTTTTTACGAATAGAATAGATAATACAATGGCTTTTATAATTTACCCTTCGTAGTTGTGTTCCGAATGCTTTTATGGTTTTTTGATTAGATATCCGAATTGAACCAGCATATTTTTCCAAATGTTCCAACTCTTTGATAATACCTTCAGTATAACGCTTAGATGTAATAGGTGATTTTAGCACATAAGCTATAAAATCTGCCAGTTCCTCAATATCATCCTGTGCCTCTTTAGATATATAAACTGAGTATTTTTTCATTTTTCCCGCAAATCGTACCCAAACTTATCCTGCAAAGATTTCCATAACTGATCTATTCCCGTGGCTAATGGAATAGCTCCTTCAGGAATCAGTTTTAAATCAATCGGATATTCAAGCTCTACAACTTTTGTATGTTTTTCTAACTCACGAACAAGGCGGCGACCTGTGGGAGAAGAAATATTTATTTTTGCAGTAACTTCCATAACATGAGTTTTAAGTTATACAAATATACTACAAATGAATAGTATATTTAAATGTAAGCAAATCAAAAGAACACTGCAATTACAATCAATTAATCCTCCAGATCATCATAATTGATTGGTGCCTTGGGAGTTTTAGGTTCTGGTTTTGAGGATTCAGCTTCCGGTTTTACTTTTGGTTTCTCTGGTATGCTTTCAGCCGGTTTCGGTTTGCGGGGACGGAGTTCGCGGGTACGCATAATTTTGTAATCGCGCTGTTCGGTAAATTTATTCCCTTTCGAAGGTTCGCGCTCTGGCGTTGCGTCAACAGGTTGAACAGGCATAACGGAAGCATTTATTGTGTCCGTATTTTCATCCGGAACCTCGGTAAATATTTTCTTCGGATGAAGGTATTCATCGCGTTCTTCAATCCTGGTAGCCGGTTTCAGTTTAATTTTTTCAACTTTTCTGCGTTCAGGACGATCGGTTTTGCTGAAGCGATCATCGCGGTCAGGTCTGTCACTTTTTCGGTCGTCCTTATTGAATTCACGTTTTTCGCGGGGAATAAATCCGCCTTCACTGCTTTCATCTCGGGGTTTGTATTCCCGCGGCTTGAATTCCCTGGATTTATATTCACTTCCGGAAGAATCACGTTCGCGGCGTGGTGGCCTGTCATCTCCACCCTCTTTGCTTTCAAATCGGGTAGATTTCCGTTCGCTGTATTCGCTGCGGGGTTTAAACTCACGTGCTTTGAATTCCCGTGGTTTCGGATCGAGCGAATCAAAATCACCTTCGGGTGCTTCTTTGCTTCGCCAGTCGGGTCTGTCTTCCTTTTTTGAATAATCACGACCATCTTCACCTGTATTCTCACCATCCATATAACGGCCTCTTTTACTGCCTTTATAGAGGTCGAAATGTTCGAAACGACATTCGAGCTGTCCGTTAAAAACAGGTATTTTAGCAGTTGGCCGCAGTCCGATAAAACTTAGTGCTTTCTGATCGCTGCTTATCACCCATGCATGGTAACCCGGAAATTCCTGTTTAAGGGTATTGCCGATACTTTTATACAATCCGATGATGTCGTTCAGCCGGATGCGCTCGCCATAAGGCGGATTAATAATAATAAGACCCGGATCGCCCGCTGGCGGTTTCATTTCCGAAAAAGGACTTATCTGTAACTTAATATCTTTATGCAAACGGGCCGATTTTATATTCGCCCGAGCAGATGCCAGGTTTTTAGCGGAAATATCACTACCGATAATCTGGTACTCAAATTCTGTCTGTTTATTTAATTCTTCGGTTGTAACTTCATTCCAGAGATCCTGGTCAAAATCGGGCCAGTGCATAAAGCCAAACTCTTTGCGGTACATTCCGGCCGGGAAGTTATTGGCATACATAGCCGCTTCAATCACCAGCGTTCCCGAACCGCACATAGGATCGATAAAATGGCAATCGCGTTTCCATCCGGCAAGCATAATAAGTCCGGCAGCAAGCACTTCGCTCAATGGCGCTTCGGCATTCGAAACCCGGTATCCACGTTTGTGCAACGAAGCACCGGAACTATCGATGGATACATCGCAAATACTACCACGGATGTGCATATTTATACGAACATGCGGATTTTCAGTATCAACATTCGGCCTGCGACCGTTATTCAATGTGCGGAAACGATCGACGATAGCATCCTTGGTAAGCAAAGCAATATAATGTGTATGAGTAAGTTCCGAATCACTGGCAACAGCATCCACGGCTAAGGTCTTCAACAGCGAAAGGTGGTTCTCCCACGGATAGGCAGTTACCTGGTTGTACAAATCGTCCTCATCAGCCATCTGAAACGAATAGATTGGCACCAGGATGCGCTGAGCGGTACGAAGGCAATAATTAGCCTTATAAAGCATTCGTTTGTCGCCTTCGAAACTAACTGCACGGGTAAGAACCTGCACATTGGCGCCACCCAGTTCAACAATTTCGGCAGCGAGCACTTCTTCAAGTCCCGAAATAGTTTTTGCAATAAATGTCATTGGCGCTGTGCCGGTGGTTGTTGGTTCCAAAAGAAAGAAATTTAACTGTTGTAGTATTCGTAATTATTTATTTTTGAGTTTATTGATAAAATCCTGTTTATCAACAATGTATCTTGTATGGGTTCCGCTCCCGATCACGGCATTTTCGTCGCTGGCCGAAACTTCGAAAATCAGTTTCTTCCCTTCCAAAGAAATTAATTTTGAAAAGCAACTCACCGTTTGACCTGGCAAAGTGGCTTTGAAATGCTTTACTGATACTTCCGTTCCAACGGTAACAAACGTTTCGGGTAAAAAAGGAGCTACACTTTCCATCGCCGTTTGTTCCATCAGCGCTATCATAGCCGGCGTTGCAAACACTTCAACAGTGCCAGAACCATAAGCTGTCGCGGTTTTATCCCCGGTAACAATTATTACCTTTTTCCCTTCGGTGCCGGGTGAAATTGCAAATTCCATGGTTAATGTCAGTCGGAAAAATTAAGAATAAATGTTTGTTTCAGATCAGGATGAAAGCTCTGACCAACTGGACAGGTATTGATGGTATGGCGTATGATCTGCTTTTCTTTGTCAGAATATTTAACCTTTGGGAAATCCATTTCCACAACCACTTCGCCAACCCGTCGCGGATCCGAAACCATTATTTTAGTGATTTTAATTTCAGTTCCATCTACATTAAAACCATGGGTACGTGCTGCAATACCAACAACTGTAATGGCGCAGGCGCCGAGAGATGTGGCCAGAAGGTCGGTTGGCGAAAATGCTTCCCCACGGCCCTGGTTATCAATTGGGGCATCCGTAATAAACATTTGTCCCGATTTTACGTGTACCGCTTCAGTACGCAAATCGCCGGTATATGTAATCCTTGAAGTTTCCATGGAAAAAGATTATCTGCAAAGATATGAAAGTTATTGAAGGGGTTTCAATCAGAAAACACCTATTTGCATAACATCCTGATAAACACACAAATAAAACATCTTTTTACGTATCCAATATTTTGCATATTTCTCTTTGCTATTTCTGTACTACATTCATACATTTGGCGATCAAAATAATCTTATTATTATATATAAAATAAAGAGATTGTCTTGCACAGTTTAAAATCCAATCGAAACCTGCGTAACTTATCCACTATGAAAGAACTGTTCAACATGGAAACCTTCCGTATTAAAGTAAAATCAGTTCTCAACAATAAAAATCACGTTGAAACGAACCAATATACCATACAATTGGAAGAGCTTTTACAAGAAGTCCTTTCCGGAAACGTGCAATTTGATAATCCCTTAGAAGAGCAAACTGCAGAGAAAGCCGAAAACTATAAGGAGATGTACCGGTTACTTCGCATGATGTGCGATAATGTTCCTGATATGATATGGGCTAAAAACCTGGATAACGAATATATTTTTGCCAACAAAGCAATAAGCGAAGGGCTTTTACTTGCTTCGGATACCAGCGAACCCATCGGGAAAAACGACATGTTCTTTGCTCAAAGGGCCAGACAACTCCAACCCGAAAATCCCGAATGGCATACATTTGGTGAAATTTGCCGCGACACAGATACTATTGTTTTGCAGAACAAAGCGCCACAACGATTTAATGAATATGGCAATATCAAAGGTAAGTTTCTTTATCTTGATGTAATTAAAGCGCCTTTTTACGATAGTGAAGGAAATATTATAGGCACGGTTGGCTCCGGCAGGAACGTTACTCACGAACACCAGTTGCAAATTCAACATGATCAGACTCTTGAAGCGCTTAAAACTCAGACTGCCAGACTTGATGCTGTGGTGAGTGTACTTCCCGATTTATTGTTTGTTGTAAATACAAACGGCGATTTTATTGATTTTTTTGCCCCCGATCCGACCAGGCTCGCACTTGATCCTCAGCATATTAAAGAGCTTAACCTAAGCCACCTTTTCGAACCCGAAGAGGTTAACAGGCATCTTGATATTTATCGCAGATGCATCGAAACCAATAGCATTCAATCATTTGAATACACAATTTCTGACAACAACAATTTACTTTACTACGAAACCCGCACTGCTCCGCTGAGCAAGAATACAGTGCTGGCAATTGTCCGCGATATTACTGAAATAAAAAAAGCTGAACTGCAGCTCGAAACCTATACAAATGAGTTATTGGCAGCTAAAGAAAAAGCTGAAAAAAGCGACCAGCTGAAATCAGCTTTCCTTGCTAATATGAGCCACGAAATCCGAACACCTATGAATTCCATAATGGGTTTTGCTGATTTACTCAACGATCCGGACCTTGAACCGGAAATCAGGCGCGAATTCACAGGCATAATCATTGAACGGTCGGCTGATTTGCTCCAGATTATAAATGATGTTCTCGATATTTCCCGCATCGAATCAGGCAATGCATCAGTTCGCGAAAACGATTGCGATCTGAATAAACTGCTTGATCAGTTGCAGGTAACATTTTTATCGAAACTCCAGCTAAAACCCGAATCAAGGATACGGTTGGTATGCGATAAAGCAGTAAGCATTGGGCAATTGATATTCAGAACAGACGAACTAAAACTAAAGCAGATTTTTGTTAACCTGCTCGATAACGCAATAAAATTTACCGGTCAGGGAACCATCCGCTTCGGATTTCTGATGCCCGAAAACGGATTCATAACCTGTTTTGTTTCCGATACCGGAATTGGGATTGACCCAAAGTATTCCGAAATTATTTTCGAACGATTCAGGCAGGCCGAAATTCCGGATAGGAACAAATACAAAGGAACAGGCCTTGGACTTGCCATTTGCAAAGGAAATACTGAATTACTGGGCGGCCGGATATGGGTTGAATCGGAACCGGAAAACGGGAGCACTTTCTATTTCCAGATTCCGTTTGTTCAGATTCTCGACGATGGGAGCGAAAACATTGCTCAGGAACTGATATCGGGTTACAACTGGAAAGATAAAAATATTGTTATTGTGGAGGATGATTATCAGAGCGTTACATATTTGCAAACTATACTCCGTAAAACAGGGGTAAATGTTTTTGTTGCCCAAAATGGCACTTCCTTCCGGCAACTTCTTGTGGAAAGAACTGACATACACCTGATATTGATGGATATCCAACTACCCGATGAGGATGGATGGCAGCTTACCGAATATAGCAAATCGGTGCGCAGCGATATACCGGTAATCGTGCAAACGGCTTTCGGAATGGAATCGGACAGGCTAAAAAGCTTTGGGGCCGGATGCGATAGTTTTATAACAAAACCTATTTCACATGAAGAGCTGTTTAAGGCAATAGCCTTGTACCTGGATAAATAGCATTCGGAAAAACTACATTTCAAACTCAAAATACCTGACTGATTTCCTGTAATGGGCAATCATTTTTCAACTTCCTCTGTTAATAATATGTTAAGCCCTGCCCGGTGTTTCGTATAACTTCCTAATTTTGAAATGTGAAGAAAAGAACATTTTTAATTATTGTAACTATTACGGGAATTGCTCTTGCCGGCATCATCTTCATCCAGTTTTACTGGATCAGGAATGCTATACTGTTGCATGGCGAGCAATTCGACAACAGGGTTAAACTAGCTCTTAAAGGCGCTGTAAACCAGATGTATGAATGCAAATCGGACACATGTACCGACGGGCTTTTTTGTAAGGACGCATGCATGAACAAACAAAGCACTGTTGTTGACGGCCTTAATATCACAGTGCTTAAATCAATGATTAAAACTGAATTCGACGAGGTAGGGCTTCACGGTCCTTATATCTTTGGGATTTATAATCCAACCACTTCAGCGATATCCTACATTTCGGTCAAGGGGCATGAAACCGAATTGTTAAAATCGAAACATATCGCTTCGTTGTCCTGTATTTATAAAGACAACTCAATGGTGCTGAGTGCATGGTTTCCTGAGGAAAGGAATCTTGCACTTCAAAGCATTTTCTGGTGGCTGGTTTTATGCTTCATCCTGCTTACTTTGCTTGTCCTTGGATTTATCTTCAATATATATTCGTTTCTGCGGCAGAAGAAAATTTCGGAAATGAAAAGTGATTTCGTTAACAATATAACCCACGAGTTTAAAACGCCTATTGCCACTATTTCATTAGCCAGCGAAATGCTTTTAAAACCATCGGTACTTGCCAGCGAGAGCAAAGCACGCAAATATGCGGCAATTATTTACGACGAGAACATTAGGCTTAAAAATCAGGTTGAACAGGTTTTGCAGTTAGCTGTTCTCGATCGCGGAACCTATCGGCTTAAATATGAACCATTCGACCTCCATGAACTTGTCGAAAAAATTTCCGGAAAATTCCAGCTCCTGGTTAAAGAAAGAAAAGGATCAGTAAAATTGAATCTCGATGCGAAAAATCACCGGGTGTATGCTGATGCCATGCATATCGAAAATGTGATCACCAATCTGCTGGATAATGCCAACAAGTATTCGCCCGAGATACCCGAAATAACACTGAGCACTTTTAACCGCAACGACCATATAGTTATAGCCGTTGAAGATAAAGGCATTGGTATAAATGTTGAAAACCAAAAGCATATTTTTCGAAAAATGTTCCGGGTTCATACCGGTAACCTGCACGATGTGAAAGGCTTCGGGCTGGGACTTTATTACGTTAAAAGTCTGGTTGAAGCACATAATGGTGCTATAAATCTGCACAGCGAACCCGGAAAAGGAAGCCGGTTTGAGATTTCGCTGCCCCTTGATTTCCTGAATTATGTTTCACAAATTCAAAAATCCCATGAAAACTAAAATATTATTGGTTGAAGATGATATTAATTTAGGCGACGTACTGCGCGATTACCTCGAACTTCAGGAATATGAAGTTACCAGGGCCATGGACGGCGTTGAAGGATTAGATGCTTTTAAGCAGAATTCCTTCGACCTGCTTATACTCGATGTTATGCTGCCGCGAAAAGACGGGTTTACGCTCGCTGCCGAAATCCGCGAAATCAATAAACAAATACCAGTTATTTTTCTTACTGCCCGTGGGCAGATGGAGGATCGCGTTACCGGATTTAAAACCGGTTGCGACGATTACATCTCGAAGCCATTTGTAAGCGAAGAACTTGAGCTCCGCATTGGTGCGATTTTACGCAGATGCAGGCAGGGAGACTCAAACGGACAGCCTGAAGATAACTTTTCGCAGGGAATTTACACTTTGGGTAAATATACTTTTGACTCTTCAAATCACGAGTTGCGATTCGAAGACAAACGTATCAGCCTTACAACCAAGGAAGTTGAACTGTTACGGGTTTTATACAGCCATAAAAACCAGCTTATTACACGTGAGAAAACACTTAAAACCGTATGGGGCAGCGATAATTATTTTATCGGACGAAGCATGGATGTTTTTATCACCAAACTCCGCAAATACCTCAAGGACGATCCGGATATATCAATTGTAAATGTGCACGGAACCGGATTCAGGCTTGAGGTAAAAGAATAATTGCAAGTTTATAATAGCAAGTACAACGTTATTTATCATCGAAAAGCAACCGAATAATGACAATAGAACAACTGCAGCAAACTGTCGATCAATGGATTAACACAACCGGCGTGAGGTATTTTAATGAATTGACCAATACCGCCGTTTTGATGGAAGAGGTTGGAGAGGTTGCCCGCATCATGGCACGCAGGTATGGCGAACAAAGCGAGAAAGAATCGGATAAACAGGCCGACCTGGCTGATGAAATGGCCGATGTACTTTTTGTACTTGTTTGCCTGGCCAATCAAACCGGCATCGACCTTACTGCTGCAGTTGAGAAAAACCTGCAAAAGAAAACTTTACGCGATAAGGACCGTCACCGTCTGAATCCGAAGCTTTAAGCAATCTTCGGAATGAAATTTATCCTGGCCTTCTCCCCTAACGATTATCCAAGTAAATTTGTTTTCACAATCAGGCATCCTTTCTCGTATGCTTCACCGAGCGATGTTTGACTGAATTCTGCCAATCCCTTATATTTTAGCAATATAACTTCATCGTTATCTTTAAGCTTCTTCACGAAACGCTCTATAAATTCAATCCTGATCAGGTTATCGTGCCAGTTTCCTACGGCGTTTTCAATTTCCTTTAATGTTTCAACAGTGATCTTCGGATACTCAAAATCAGTATAAATGCCTGTGAGAATAGCAATTATATAGCGCATCTGTTTGGTAATTTTCCTGATCTCATGAAGATTTTCATTTCCGATGCTGCCTGTTGCCAGTATCTGGGTTTTCAGATGCATTTCGTTGAGCAGAATCTGAGCAGAAGAAATAATTGCGTTTTTTTCAGGGAGCTGGATGGTGCTTGCTTTCCCATGGCTGATAGTTCCTGACTCTGAATTAATTGATGATTTAAATTTACTTCCGCACAATTGCGAAATTTTTCTTTTTTCACGCTTTAGCAGCCATTTATGAAACATCGTATAGGCAACGCCTGTTTGTTCTTTACAGGAAGCCAGCATATAAATCTGCACCTGAGTATCGCGGATTTGACCGGCGAGTTTAAACATCTTTTTCACTCCGTCAATCAGTTGCTGATAGTCATCGATGTCCGATATTTCAAGCCGGTCAGCTAACAGCTTAAATGCTCTTAATTTCTTGATACTGAGGCGAAGCTGATGCACCAATTCGGGTTCGGCATGCACTTTACATTGTTCTAAATAGCTCCCGCAATTTAATAGCTGATGCAAATAATAATCATATATCGATTCAAATACTGCCATACCATTCGAATATTGGGTTCATTTCGTGGATTAGGAATTTTTAATGCCTGATCTTTGATCAAAGTTACTGCTTTTTACTTAATTGGTTCAATAATTTATCTGGCGTATTTTTAGGGTTAACCCAACTGAACGGAGCAGTCAGGCTTAGTTTGCCATTTCAGAATTCGTGTTAAAGTTATATCAGTAATTTTCGTTGTATTATTCCTTTGCCTAATTTAGCGGCTGTTTGCAAAAATCATTTATGCAAGGTATTCTTAAAGCGTTTTCATTTCATTTTTTCCTGTTTTGCATCGGTATTCTGCAGTCGGTTGCACAGCCTGTTCTCATTAAGGGCAGGGTCATCGATTATGATAACCGCGATGCTCTTGCCTTCGTTAATATACGAATCAATGATGGACCTGAAGGAGTTATTTCGGATATCGATGGGAAATTTACCGTTAAAACATCGGAACCTGTAACGAAACTAATATTCAGCTACATAGGATACGAAGAGCTTCAATATATCCCTGAAAACGATGCAAAAGAAGTAGTAATACGGCTTAAAAAAACCACATACGAACTTTCGGAAATCCTGATTAAACCGGGCATCAATCCGGCAAACCGTATTATAAGTGAAGTAATTGCAAACAGGTTTATCAACGACCATGAGCGGCTACCTTCGTTCACCTATACATCGTACGAAAAAATGGTTTTTGGACCTGAGTCGGACAGCATTCCACACATCGACAGTCTGGCTGCAGACTCATCCTACATAAGAGCCAAGGATTTCTTTAACAAACAGCACCTTTTTATCATGGAGAGTGTTGTAAAAAGGAGTTTCCGTTTCCCTTCCGACAATTACAACAAAATTATTGCGAGCCGCGTTTCGGGATTGAGCGATCCTTTGTTTGTGTTTCTGATTTCGCAACTTCAATCGACAACATTTTATAAGGAAGTTTTGAAAATTATCGATAAAGATTATATCAATCCCATATCCAACGGATGTTTCAGCAAATATTATTTCGAAATTCAGGATACCATTATTGAGCCTCATCCTTATGATACCACTTATATAATATCGTACCGGCCTTTACTGAATACGAATTTCAACGGACTTAAAGGAACTGTTTCTATCAGCACCAACGGTTTTGCAATCCGTAATGTAATAGCCATACCTGCTCGTGAAGAAGGGATGTTTTCGATAAAAATCCAGCAACTGTATGATTATATTGATAGTACGCATTGGTTTCCGGTTCAGCTAAATACCGACCTGATAATAAAAAACACTTCTATAGCTATTGATTCCTCATCCAAAACCCACCTGAAATTGATGGGCCGTGGAAAAAGTTATATTTCTGAAATCAATCTAAAACCTGACCTGAAACGCAGCCAGTTCGGAGCAATTGAAGTTGATGTTCAGCCTGATGCGTATTCACAACCCGAAGACGTATGGAACAGGTATCGCATCGATTCGCTTACTCAACGCGATCAGAAAACATATATAGTAATCGACAGCATCGGGAAGGCTAACAATTTCGACAGGCTAACCCGGCGGCTCGATGCGATGATGAATGGCAAGGTAACTCTCGGGTACATTGATCTTTACATGGATAACCTTTTCAAAGTAAACCATCACGAAGGCCTTCGGCTTGGATTAAAACTTTCCACTTCCGACAAAGTAAGCACCTGGTTTAAGGTTGGTGGGTATGGTGCTTATGGTTTCAAGGACAAGGAATTTAAATATGGTGCCGATGGAAAGATTATTTTCGACCGTTTCCGCGATTTTAGCCTGACTGCAGCTTATTATAATGATGTTGACGAAGCCGGTGCTGATCCGAAATTTGATCAGTCGCGCAATCTTCTCAATCCCGAAAGGTTCCGGGATATTATGGTCGAGCGCATGGATCAAACCCGAAGTTATGAAGCCAGGCTTAATTCACGCCTTTTCAAATACCTGACTGCCGGAGCCGGATTTTCGACCTATAAGCGTATTCCGCTGTATAGTTATGATTATGTAAATGCATCGTCCGAAAACATTACAGTTACTACTTCTGAATTTACGTTTACCGAAGCATCCATCATTCTGCGGTATGCGTATGGCGAAAAATACATGAAAAACACGCAGACAGCCATTTCGCTGGGAACAAATTACCCAATCGTGCAGTTTCACGCAACGCATGGGTTTAACGATGTTCTCGGAGGTCAATACGAATACAACCGTTTCGATCTGAAAATCAGCAAATCGATGTTTACCAAGTATTTAGGAACTACCACAGTAACTCTTATGGCAGGATTGATCGACAGGGACATTCCGTATGTAAACCTCTATAATGCACGATCATCATACCGCCCATTCACTTTCCACTCGCCGGGCAGTTTTGCAACCATGCGCATGGACGAATTTACTGCCGACCGCTATGCATCCTTTTTCTTTTCGCACAATTTCGGTAAACTGCTTTTCCGGTCCAAATATTTTAGTCCCGAACCCGAGCTGGTTACTAACCTTGGAATAGGTTCGCTCAGTAAACCTGAAAATCATATCAAAGAAGGCATTAAAGGTTATGAAAAGGGCTATTATGAATCAGGTGTTGTTCTTAATAAACTCCTCCGATTGGGATTAACCGATGTTGGATTGGCCTGGTTTTACCGTTACGGACCGTATGCTTTGCCTACCCCAAAAGAGAATATGGCCTGGAAAATAGCTTTTCAGTTTGCATTATGATATATGGCCTTTTCGGGAATATTAATGTAATTTTGCCCCGGTTTTCAACTAATATTTCACAGAAAACATTACCAAGATACTATGAACCTGAACGAATTTCAATCGGCGATAAAACAGGGAATCCCCGCTTCTTTGCCCGAGCCAAAACCTTACAATCCCGAAGTTAATCACGCACCGGTACGGAAAGATATTTTATCGGAGACAGAAAAAAAACTCGCAATCCGCAATGCGCTGCGGTATTTCGAGCCGCAACATCATGCCATCCTGGCTAAGGAATTTGCCGAAGAGCTCAAAAAATACGGACGTATTTATATGTTCAGGTTCCGGCCTGATTATGAAATGTATGCCCGCCCTGTGGATCAGTATCCTGCAAAATGCACGCAGGCTGCAGCCATAATGCTCATGATCCAGAATAATCTTGATCCTGCTGTTGCCCAGCACCCACACGAACTTATCACATACGGTGGCAATGGAGCAGTTTTTCAAAACTGGGCTCAGTACCTGCTTACCATGAAATATCTGTCGGAAATGACGGATGAACAAACACTTGTCATGTATTCAGGTCACCCAATGGGCTTGTATCCTTCGCATAAAGAAGCGCCCCGGGTAGTGGTTACCAACGGAATGATGATACCGAATTATTCAAAACCCGACGACTGGGAGAAATTCAATGCGCTTGGTGTTACCCAATACGGGCAAATGACTGCCGGATCATATATGTATATTGGTCCGCAGGGGATTGTGCATGGTACAACATTAACCGTTCTGAATGCCGGGCGAAAAGTTCAGAAATCAGGCGAAGGCCTTGCCGGAAAACTTTTTGTTACTTCTGGACTCGGCGGCATGTCGGGAGCTCAACCCAAAGCCGCAGTTATTGCCGGAGCCATCGGAATTGTAGCCGAAATAAATCCGAAAGCAGTTCATACCCGTTTTTCGCAGGGATGGGTCGATGAAGTGTATGACGACCTCGATAAAATTATAACAAGAATTTCTGCAGCTCAAGCAGGCAAAGAAGCAGTTTCCATCGCCTACCAGGGAAATATTGTCGATTTGTGGGAAAAACTTGCCGGTTCAGGAATTAAGGTTGATATGGGTTCCGACCAAACATCGCTTCACAATCCCTGGGCCGGAGGCTATTACCCGGCCGGCCTCACGCTGGAAGAATCGAATCACCTCATGGCATATAAGCCGGAAAAATTTAAAGAGAAAGTACAGGAATCCTTACGCAGGCACGTGGAAGCCATTAACCGCCTGACAGCTGACGGAATGTATTTTTTCGATTATGGAAATGCTTTTCTTCTTGAGGCTTCACGAGCTGGAGCCGATATCATGAAATCTGACGGATCATTCCGCTATCCTTCGTATGTTCAGGATATTATGGGGCCCATGTGTTTCGATTTCGGATTCGGACCGTTCAGGTGGGTTTGCGCTTCGGGCGATCCATCCGACCTGGATACAACCGACCTTATTGCCATGGAAGTACTCGAAAAACTTGCCGCCGAATCGCCTGAAGAAATCATGCAGCAGATGCACGACAACATCCGGTGGATAAGGGAAGCCAAACAAAATAAACTTGTGGTAGGTTCGCAGGCTCGCATACTATATGCCGATTGCGAAGGCCGCACCCGGATTGCTGCAGCTTTCAACGAAGCAATCAGGCTTGGAAAACTGAAAGGGCCTGTTGTGCTTGGCCGCGATCACCACGATGTTTCGGGTACGGATTCGCCATACCGTGAAACCTCAAATATTTACGATGGATCGAGTTTTACCGCGGATATGGCAGTGCAGAATTTTGTTGGCGACAGTTTTCGCGGCGCAACCTGGGTTAGTCTGCATAACGGCGGCGGCGTTGGCTGGGGCGAAGTGATAAACGGAGGCTTCGGAATGTTGCTCGACGGCAGCAACGAATGCGACCGCAGGCTCAGGATGATGCTGCACTGGGATGTGAACAACGGAATTTCGCGCCGTAGCTGGGCACGCAACGATGGTGCTGTTTCGAGTATTAAAAGAGCGATGGAAAAAGAACCTTTGCTGAAAGTAACTTTACCACAAATGGTTGATGACAAATTATTGGACGAACTTTTCTAATACCTGAGCTAACTTTCATAATACAACAAAAGCCCGGATTTGTCCGGGCTTTTGCTTTTTATGAAATCTTTGAATTTATGACTTCTATTTACTTATTGTAAGTTTCTGATTGAATGCTTTGCTGCCGGCAGTGAGCCTGATATGATAAACACCGGCGTTTAAACTGCTGCAATCAAGCTTAATTTCATGCTGTCCGCTTGCATAATCTTTTACAGGAAGATTTAAAACCACTGCACCCTGCATATTGAAAACCTGCACTGCAACCTGCTCTTTCACTGCATTTGTAAATGAAATGGTAGTTTGCTCACCGGCAGGATTCGGATAAACTGAGAAAGAAGCCGCATCAGGAGTTTCGCCCACTCCAACACCTGAAAGTGAATAAAACTGGTTAACCACAGAACTCCCGAAAGAATTCCCCTGGCTAATAGTGGTATTACCATTGTAAACCTTAAAAAATCCAGTACCATTGGCGCAGCACATTCCATTTCCGCCAGCATCATACATTGCGAACTCGTAACAGATACCGAAACCGAGGTCAACCACCGATGTGTACGACTTTTTAGGCTCTGCATAAGGACCACCTGTAGCAATAATATTACCCTGAATATCTTTAATTTCCCAGGTTGTTTCCTGAGGATTATTATCCGTTTTCAGATAAACCGTTACCTGCGATCCGGCCATAGGAGCTGATGTAAAACTATATTTGATGGTATCATTCTTAGGATACTCATCGTTTACACCATTGGCTGACACGCCGAATATTTTAAGCACATTCGACGGTTGCACAGCATAAGCTGTTGAAGGAAGTGTGATGGTTGTTTTCTGAAGGAAATCGAGGTTTCCGGTCCACTGGTAGGTTGCTTCCGGCTCGTCATTTATCTGGTATTTGATTTCGGCTGAAGTAAGCGGCAGGGAACCATTATTCTGCAATTCAAAAGTAGGCTCAATATTGGGTTCGCAATAGGAAGTAAGTAAGTTTCCCGGGTTCATTACGGTAAGATCATTTTGAAACGGGCCTTCGATAGGGGTATCTGAAGTAATAGCAGCCTGGTGAACGGCTTTGGTTTGCGAGTTCTGGATAAATCCAACAACGCTTAATTCACTAATAGAATAAACATTGGCGAGTTTCCAGGCAAACTGCAAAACAAAATAATCACCGGGCTCAAAAGAAGTAGGTAATGCAGTTCCTGATGCGGCAGGTAGCATCTTCTTCATCACATTGTAAAAATCTTTTTCGCCGTTCGATCCGGGAGGAGTATTGAAATGGATATGTTTT
>Ga0209800_10002526_pt1 | contig 16047 bp, 12 predicted proteins | sample Higcelweek8metaG_FD_187174 | JGI IMG/M metagenome (GOLD analysis project Ga0209800, IMG submission 187174) | Freshwater pond sediment microbial communities from the University of Edinburgh, under environmental carbon perturbations - High... | ecosystem: Environmental > Aquatic > Freshwater >...
TAAACAAAAGATGTTTGTACCTGTAAGATAAAACCTCATGCTTCTAATATTGAGTTTTTTAACGAGGTTTTTATTTAACGTGTAGCCAATTGTAAGATTACTCAGACGTAAAAAAGAGCCGTCTTCGACCATCCAGGAGGATACAAAACGGTAACCTGTCGCAGGCGACCACAACGTTGTGTTTTGATTTATTTCCGTTAATAAGTCGACATTTGTAATCCTGTTACCTTGTTCGTCGATACTCTTCCATCGATACTCCGAATCCATTGAAGTGAGAAGATTAAGGTAGCGGTATTTCCCTGTGCTGGTATATAATCCTTTATCAACGTTAAGTATTTTATTGCCGTAAGTGTAATTAAAATTTGCATTGATGTCGAATTCAAAGAACCGGGTGTTTATACTAAATCCGCCAATGGCAAAAGGAAGGGTGCTCCCAAGTACTTTTCGATCGCCGGAGGACTCAATCTTCCCATTTTCATCAAGATCCTTCAACTTAACTGCCCCTGGCCCCCATCCTACACCGGCTAAATAGGAATTGTCAATAACGCCTTTATTCGCGACCCATGTATCTCCCTGCAAAGTGAAATCTGTTGCAGCGTATCTGCCATCGCTGACATATCCATAGATCTGTCCTAATGGTTGACCTACTTGAACAATATAATCGTAGTCAATCTCAGTTGATGCCCAGGATGAGTAAGCTGTGATTTGGTCAAGACCGCCTAATGAAGTAACCTTGTTTTTATTTATACTGATATTGAATGAAAGATCTAAACCAAAATTGGGAGTATCAAAAGCAATTGTGTTTAACATAAATTCGATTCCCTTATTCTGTGTGCTTCCAATATTTCTGTACTGGTATTCGTAACCGGCGCCTTTTATCGGGAAACGAATTAATAAATCATTAGTTGTGTTGAAATATGCGTCGATATTTCCATTGATGCGGCCGTTTAGGAACCCAAAATCACAGCCTAAATTTCTTGTTGTAGTGGTTTCCCATTTTAAATCTTCGTTTGTCATGATGCTTCCGGTTGACCAATAAGAAGTTGTAAAGGGTAACATACTTGTGTTCGAGGAAGTTAATTCCGTTCTGATTTGCCCTGTGGGAATATTGTTGTTTCCTGCAAGCCCGTAACTTACTCTGAATTTTAGGTTTTGTAACCAATCAATTTTATTCAGAAATTTTTCTTCACTTAATCTCCACCCCGCTGCAATTGAAGGAAAATAGCCCCAACGATTACTGCCCATAAATTTACTTGAACCATCGGCACGTAAAGTTGCTGTCGCGATGTATCTGCCGTTTAGTAAAGAATAATTAGCTCTTCCAAAGAATGATAATAAATGGTCGGGGGTGACATAGAAATTATCTGTTCCCACTGGTGTTCCTTGTGAGGTAAACTTAAATGCTTTTTTTGCATCAAAACTTTCCGGTAATCCATCGACATTTAAAGATATAACCTTTTCGTTTGTAATAATCATTTCTTCTCCAAACAGTAAAGTCAGTTGATGATTGCCTGAGATTTGTTTTTCAAAATTATATTCAAGTGTGTTTGAATTGATGAATTTATCAATTGTTCTATTGATTTCTCCGATAGCCGGTTTCCCCTGAATAGTAGAGGTCCTGCGCGAATAATAAGTTGTTGTTCCGAAGAACCGCTGGTCATCTAGCCATTGGTTATCGGTACTAAAGTTAGTTTTCAATTTCATGTTTTCATATATATCCCAGTTTATACCTCCCTGAATATTGAGGCCCTTTCTATACTGAAACCGTTCGTTGTCGGTTATGTACTGCGTTGGTGTAAACAAACCACTGTTATTGTAAAAGTCTTCCTCATTGAAATCATCATCCAGTGTGATGTTTTTAAGGGGGATGGGAGAGTATTGCATCACATATTTCATTCTGGGGTCTGAACTTCTTCCTCCCGACTGTTCATTCATACCGGAACCGGATATCTGCATGTCGTAGTAACGGCTTTGCATATCTATCGATATTTTTTTTGTGAGTTTATGATTGAGTTTTAACGAAAAGTTTGTTCTGCGGTAATCAGATTCTATCATTACCCCTTTGTCGTACTGATGGGAGATGTTGGCGGAATATCGTAAATTATCGGAGCTGCCGGACATAACAATATTATGATTCATCACATGTCCTGTTTGTCCCAGAACAATCGACCTCCAGTCATTCCCATTGGCGTTTTTGTATAATTCAATATCGTCGAAAGTTCCAAAATATGGTTCATACATTGTGGAAACAGATTTTCTGTATACAGCCTGTTCATATTGCCAGAGTGCATACTGATATGGTTTTAGAACCTGAACTCCCTTTACAGCCTTGCTTTGTCCGTAATAGCCGTTATACTGAATATTGAACCGACCGGTTTGTGGACTTTTTGTTGTAATAATTATTACTCCGTTTGACCCCCGGGAACCGTAAATGGCAGTTGATGATGCATCTTTCAATACGTCAATTGAAGCTATGTTTGAAGGAGATAAGTCTGAAATTGAAGACACCGGAAATCCGTCAACGATGTATAATGGCGAATTATCCTGTGTAATGGAAGTGCCGCCTCTTACATTAATTTTAATTTCTGCATCAGGAGCCCCATCAGTAGTGGTAACCTGTACGCCGGTTAATCTACCTGTCAATGCTCCTGCAATATTGCTTGTTGGGATTTTTCCCAGTGTTTCTGCATTCACAGAAGCTACCGCTCCAGTAAGATCTCTTCTTCTTGTTGTTCCATATCCAATTACAACATGTTCATCCATCATGATCAGATTGCCTTGCATGATAATATTTATTCGGGATTTACCTTCAACGGGTACAACCTGAGTCTTCATTCCGATAAAAGAGAATACTAAAACATCTGTTTTGATGTCGGGAACTTTAATACTGAAGTTTCCATCACCAGATGTGACGGTTCCTGTCTGTGATTCCTGAACCATTATTGTTACCCCGGGTAATGGTGTTCCAATGTCATCCAGAACTACTCCGGTTACATTCTGTGCAGAGATTAATGATGCTGCAAAATACAGAGTGAGGAAAGCAAACGTTTTTTTTAAATTAATTGTGATCATTTTCTTGTAAGGAGCTTATAGTATTAATTTCTTTGTGTCTTATTTGTCATAACTAATGAACCTGATCAGGCAAAACATATTGCTAATATATTTTGAAGTTGATATACCGTAAACTGGCTGTTCCGGTTTGTATAATGCAGTATTATATTTACCGTACAATGTTTCTTTGTAAATGATCGACGCAGGATCATCAGCCTTTCCTTCACCTATATATGGATTGGTAATATATGTCAGAGGAGAAATCCAAAGATTATCGTTGTTCAGGGAGTTTATAACAGAAATCACTGATTCTTCTTCTGTTTTACTTAACTCTCCGGAATAAAATTCCGGAATTGTGACTTTACCCGAATTCAACAGGATGGAACTTGAGAGGATATGACCGACAGGTATTGATTTCAATGATTTGTATTCTTTACGTATTTGCTCTGTGTTAATGTAGCTGACAGAAGAATAATGACCGACTGTGTTTTCCGTATTCTGATCGAAAAAATATGAGCCGTTATTAACGTGATTTCCTTTCCGGTGGATATAAAGCGGGGTCGTTGTTCCCGGGATAAAGAAACGAGGACACAGTTGTTTGTTACTGTTTTTTTTCTTAATATTTTCCGTATCTTTTATCAAGACAGATTCTATGAAGTCAAATGCGGCAGGAATTCCTGACAAGAAAGTTGTGTCACCGGTCATGCGGTAATAATACATCAGATTATTTATACATGTGACTGTTGTCGATGTTGAAATCCCCGCTGGTTCAAATTCCCTTGCCGAAGCGGGTTTTAAATCCAAAGAATATTGATCTGCCCATCCTGCAGTAGGATAACTTTGTTGTAGTGATTTCACGCAATTCATTGCTTTAATTATGGCATCATATGCCCGTTTGTCGCTCAAGAGATGGTAGCAACGAAGAAGAAACTCAATATTGCCATCTAATACGGCATCATTAAGAGTTATGTGGTTGCTGTAATCAGACTCCTTATCTTTGGAATGAATTAATGGATACCGTTGAGGCCATCCGCCTATTGGATATTGACTTTCTAAAATAAAATTGATAGCTTTATCGAGAGATATCTTAAACCCGGGGTCATATTTCTCAAGATATATCCTCAGGATAAAGTTTGCCGCGTCACTGGTTGTTTTGTCATCAAACGTAGCATTCGAATAGTATTTGTGAAACTCACTGCATCCCCACGCATTTTTTCCAATTGTTTTGTACCACTTTTGAATGGAGGGTTCCCCGCCAAGGTCAAAAAAGTAATTCCATCCTCCACAGTCAAGTTGACCAAAAATGAGGATATTTGCAACTTTCTCGGCCATTTCATAATAAAACTCATCTTTAGTGGCATGGTAAGCATCAAGCAGTATGTTTCCTACAGCTGGAGTTCCCGGCGACTGTACCCATACTGAAGTAGGATATGCTTCTAGCTCACCCCAGGTGCGGGAGAAATCAGGAAGATATCCCCAAACAAAACCGCCATCACGGCTTACTTTCTTCATCATAGCAATAGTTGCTTGTTTCATTGATCTCTCGGCGTCATTGCGTATTTTTGTGTGTTGAGATGCAATGATAGTTGATGAAAGTAAGATAAATATGTTTAGTATTGTAAAGATTTTCTTCATAATAATAGAATTAAACTAAAGGCAAAAATTACTTAAGGTTGTTCTGACTTTTTGTGATATTATCTACAATACTGTTAAGGTAGATTTCTATATTTGTGTATTTCGGGTCGCTGACAGAATAATTCATGCCGTCTTCGGTGTTGTTTTTGTCAAGGCCGTTTTTGTCCTCCCAACTGTCAGGCATTCCATCATTATCATTATCATTGGGTGGTGTAGAAGAAACGTAGACAGGCCATCCTCCCACTGCGTTTTGGGTATCAACAAGACCGTTTTTGCTGCCATTTCCCCCGTCAGAGATTGTTGCAGTCCCTTTTCTTACATCATTAATTACTCTCACATCAATTTTGTCACGTTGTAATGATGCTCCCGAAAAATCAAGTACTTTTTTAAGTGCCACGATTGCCGTTTGAGTTGTGGTATGGTCTGATTCCTTTCCGTTAATTGGCAAGGGTTGTTGAAGAAATTCTCCTTTTTTTCCTCCCTGACTCGATGGAACGACTCCTTTCTCGTTATGGTTATTTATATTGTTTGGGTTTCCTTCGAAATAATTTCCTTTGATGTATAAGGCCGGATGACCAAAATCATGTATTTCACCATCACCTTTGATGTCTTTACATAACCCGTAAGTTTGGATAAAGTAAGTAGTTTTTTTACTTGTTGCATGTCCTGGCTTATAGTAATTGTTTATAAAATTAAATTTGCCTCCTTCACCCCCATAACAGTTGTTGCTTCCCCAATTGTAAATGACATTATTCCGGAGATCCACATTGCCACGGTATTCGCTTTCAGGATAGTCCTCGTTATACAGGAAGGGGTGATCCAGTCTAGGGTTACGGCTGTCGTGCGATGAAAGGAGGTTGTGATGGAACGATGCATTATTTCCTCCCCATATTCCTCCATATCCGTGCGATCCTTTTTGGTGAATCGAGTTTTTCAAACTTTCAGAAATCAGGCACCATTGCATCGTGAAATTTATGTTTCCGTAGAATGATGCACATTCATCAGTACTCCAACTCATCGAACAATGATCAATGATTATATTTGATTGTCTTACACCACCTAATGCATCATCATTAACTTTGTATTCGTCGCCCATGCGAAAACGCAGATAACGGATGATAACATTGTCGGCACGAATCGCTAAAGAGTAATTTTTCAGACAAATTCCATCTCCCGGTGCACTTTGACCGGCAATAGTGATGTTTCCTGCAGTAATGTTAAGCTTTGACTTTAATTCAATAACACCGGAAGTTTTAAATAAAATTATTCGTGGATATCTCTGATTGATTGCCCAGCGTAATGTGCCTTCTGATCCGTCATCAATTAATTTTGTGACATACAGCACTTTTCCCCCTCTTCCACCTGACGTGAACATCCCTCCACCTTCAGCTCCGGGAAAAGCAGGTGCTTTTTCGAATTGCGATTTATTTTCCATTGAAAAAGTACTAAGAGGTAAACTCAACAGAATAATTAACAAACACAATCTGTGAAATTTGCTATGCATGAATATCATTGATAGAAGATAATTTTGATTACAAGCCATTAAACTTTTATTGTATTGATAAGTATTGCGAAAGTGGATGTTTGCTCTTTTTTAGTTCCGAAGTAAAAAGATTGGAGAACTCTTTTGCCCCCTGAATACATAAATGAGTGTCGTCTTTACTGCCTTCGGGAAATCGTTCAGCAACACCTGTAGCTACCCATAAATATAACTTTTTAGATTCCTCGGGACCCAGTTCTTCAACCTTCTGATGTGTTAGTTCATTCATGTCAATAACCGGAATATTCAGCTCTTTCCCTACTTCTTTAACTGCATTGATATAATCACCCAAGGTTTCAACCAGTTTGCCATTTGCATCGAAACGTCTTCTCACAACAGGCGTGGCAAGGAGAGGAATCGTTTTTTTGTTTTTGGCACTTTCAATAAATAGTTTGAGATTGCTTTTATAAGTTGTTTGAGGGTCGGCATATCTTTTAGCATCTGCTTTTTTTTGATCGTTATGTCCAAATTGAATCAGCAGATAATCACCCGGTGTTAGCTGATTGAGTACCGCTTCCCATTTACCTTCATCGATATAACTTTTAGAGCTGCGACCCGATACCGCCATGTTTTTAATATTAATTTTGTTCAAGTCAAAATAATCGGATAAACTCTGCCCCCATCCTCTGCCAGGATCTCCGGGATCTTCCTGCAGTACCAGATTGTCTGCCATAGTTGAATCACCAATGGTAAATAATGTTGGCCTTTTGCTTATGTTTTTTGCCGAAACACAGCTTATTACAGAGAGAATAATCAAACTGTAAATGAATTTATTTTTGTTTATTTTCATATATAATTTTTCCATTAACAATGGTTGTATTTATCAGGATATTTTCATCAAATATGGTAATGTCTGCATCTTTGTTTCTTGCAATTAATCCCTTTTTCTCATCAATTTTCATCATCTGAGCAGGAGTTAAGGTCATCATACGTACAGCATCAGTCAGGCTTACACCACCCTGTTGAATGTACGTTCTAATAAGTCGGTCGGCAGTCGCAACACTCCCGGCAAATGAACTTCTGTCTGGCAATTTTGCCACGCCATCTTCAATGATAACAGGAATGCCTCCGGTTTTACTCCCTAAAATTGAGGTGCAGGTGTTTTGTCCGGCTGCGCGCATTGCATCGGTTACCAACACAATACGGTTTGGACCTTTTACTTTGAACATCAGTTGTAACAGTGGTTCAGGTAGGTGAACTCCATCTGCGATAGCCTCCACATACATACTATCCAGCATGTAACCGGCTTCAATGACGCCGGCATATCGCAAAGCGTTTTTTCTTGTAACAGATGAAGTGAGAGAGTAAAAGTGAGTAATACTGGTGAAGCCGTACTTATATGCATTTACAGCTTCGTCATACAATGCTGCTGTATGGGCCATCGAAACCTGCATCCCACGCTTTCTGAGTTCAGTAGCAAGTTTCAAGGCTCCGGGCAACTCTGGTGCCATGCTCCATCGGGCGATTATGTCTCCACCTTTTTCAAGAATTTTATCATAATGGTCAGGCTCCGGATTCATAATGTAGCGGGTATCCTGTCCACCGCTCATATTTAAATTTAAAAATCCTCCTTCGATATGAATTCCTCCGAAAGCCGCGCCAGTCATATTTTTTTTAGTTGCAATTCTATAATTATCAAACATTTTGAAAAGGGTTTCATCGGAGCATGATGCTGATGTTGGATAAATAAGTGTTGTCCCATGTCTGGCATGAAGTTCAGCAGCTTTTATCATGTCTTCCGGTGTGTCGTCCATAAAATCATAGCCACCACCTCCATGACAATGAATATCAATAAATCCGGGAGAAATATACTTTCCTTTTGCATCAATCAATATGGCTCCTTTAAATTCAACATCTTCTTCCTGTACTGCGGTTATTTTTCCATTTTCTATGAGAACACATCCATTTTCAATTATCGAGTAAGGAGTTATTATCCGGCCATTAAATATTTTTAATCTCGTGTTGTTATTGGTAGCATAGACACCTACAAAAAACATAATGCTTATTATAATTAGATTATTTTTTCTCATTGTGGTAATAGTATTTAATTATCCATTGGTTCAATTTTTCCTGCCAGAACAAATACAGCTAATAATGACAAGGGGAAAAGAGCTCCGGCAAATATAAAGAAAGGTATCCATCCAACTTTTGTTATCAAAGGAATAATGATCATTGCAGTAATTGTTCCCAAAACAGCTGATGCTCCGCCTAATCCTGCGAGAGAACCAACAGTTTTTCCGTCATGAAAGTCAGAAGGCAGTGTCATTAGATTTGTTGCCGTGAATTGATAACCTGCAAGTATAACAGCCATCATAATTACCGCCAGATATGGGGTAGAAGCCATTGATGCTCCGATTATTCCGGGAGTTGCTATTACTGCTCCGATAATGAGTCCTGTTTTGCGAGAAAAATTCAGTGTCTTGCCTTTTCTTAATAATAAACCCGAAAACCATCCTCCTGCAAATGCTCCAATTGCAGCTCCTACATATGGAACCCATGCAGATAAAGCAACCTCTTTTATGTCGAGGTTATATACCTCAATCAAGTATAAAGGAATAAATGTAACGAATATCCACCAGACCGGATCTAAGAAAAAACGTCCAACAATAAGACTGTAATTTTTTCGTTTATTCAATAATTCTTTCCATGATTTTGGTTTAATCTCATCACCTCTTTTTTTGCTTTCGGGCTGACCTGAAAGAATATACTCCTTCTCTTCGTCAGTAATCCAGGGATGATCTTTTGGAGATTTCTTATTGATTATCAACCACGGAATAACCCATAATATCCCTAAGGACCCGACAATTACAAATGTTAATTTCCACCCGACCAGTAAGTATAAAAATGAAATGACGATTGGAGCCAGAATTGACCCGATGGAAGTTGCAGAATTAAATACTCCCTGAGCTAGTGCGCGTTCTTTGGTAGGAAACCACTCAGCATTTGATTTTGTCGTTCCAGGCCATGGTCCGGCTTCTCCTAACCCTAGAAAAAAACGAAATCCCATAAGCGACTTTATCCCAGATGTAAGAGAAGTGAGAGCATCTGCCGTTCCCCAAAGTATTGCAGAAAAAGCAAAACCTTTTCTTGTGCCTATTTTGTCATATAGTTTTCCAGATAAAAGCTGACTGATACCATATGCTATCATAAAAATAATTGTTATGTATGCTAAAATCCTCTTTGATTCCGTTTTAAACTCTTCATCTGATAGGTTGCCGTCAATTATGCCTAATTCCTTTGCGATACCCCCAGTAAGTGTGAAAGTGTATGTGCTATCATTGTTTAAGACTACTCTTCCTTTATCAGCGGAAGTTATTTCATCATCGTTTCCAAAAAGAGTATAAGTATTATCACTCTCATTAAATACTACATCATCTGCTGAGTATATAATTTTTTGGTTTGCAACCCACATATAGTTCAGGGTTCCCCTGTCTAAGTAGTTAATGATTGCAACAATTGAGATCAAACTCAATACAACCCATCTTAATCCCTTTACTTTCATTTCAGTTTTCATTTAATTTTTTTTCTATAAAAGAGATGCGCTATCAGTGTCTATATATAGTGTAATGTCTTTATGTGTTCTAAGTATAGACGCAGGACAGTTTGTGCTGATAGGTCCATCACATGTAGCTTTTATTGCATTTGCCTTTGCTTTCGAAGGTACAATTGCAATAAGCTTGTTTACATATAATAATTCAGGAATAGTTATCGTAATTGCGTGTGTTGGCACATCGTCCAATATAGCAAAACAACCATCGTTAATTTGCTGTTTCCTATTATCCAAAGACAAATCAACAATTTTTACAATCTCCGGGTCATCAAAAAAAGCAACATGAGGGTCATTGAATGCCAGATGTCCATTTTCGCCAATGCCGAGGAAAACAATATCAGGCGGCATTTGTCGCAGTAGTGATGAATATCTTTGACATTCATCGTTTAAATCTTTTGCAATAGGATTCATATAGTGAACTGATTTGCATTTTATTTTTGTAAAAACACGATCTTCCAAAAATTTGCCAAATGCCTGAGGTGCTTTAGGATCTATACCAACATATTCATCCATATGAAATGCGTTTATTTTAGGCCATTCGATTTCTTTATTCTCAATTAAATTTGCAAGAAATTCATTTTGGGATGGTGCTGAAGCAAAGATAATATTTATTTCATTCTTCACTCCTTGAAGCTGAATTATATATTCAGAGATTTCTTTAGCCGCAAGTTTTCCTAATTCATTTCTATTTTCAGAAATTTTTACTTTTAATCTTCCTTTTTTTATGACTTTTTCCATAATTTGCATTTTGAGTATTTATTTTGTGATATACCTTAACGTAAAAGTATTGTGTTGATTATAATGTTATAAATATATGATATATAATACTAAAAGTCCATAATATGAACATTTATATATACGTAAACGTGCACAAATATATTGTATTGTTTTATTTTCTCCAAATTATCAATAAATCTTTTATGTTAATTGCTTAATAATGTTATATAAATAACAGATATAAAGATAGATACCATAATGTTAAATAATGTAAAGATAAAATTCTGCTTATAAAATAGCCAGTAATTATTATCGTTAACCTTAACGATAATAATTACTGGCTATTTATCATAAAATCATTAACGCATAGCATTTATAATGAAAAAAGTTATATTTTTGTCAAATTGTAATTATTACAAATTAACAATTCAATATTACCAGCTATGTTTAGAAAACTATACCTCTTTTACAAGGAGGGCTTCTCAAATATGACAGTCGGCAAAAAGCTCTGGCTCATCATTTTCATCAAGTTATTCATCATGTTTGGCATCCTGAAAGTTTTTTTCTTTCCAAACCAACTCAATCAGCAATACGACAATGATGCTGATAAGGGAAAGCATGTAAGCACCGAATTAATTAATCGTTCAAAATAAATCTTATATAATTAAATTTAATACCATCATTCATTATGGAATTATTAGATGTCTCGTTAGTCAACTGGTCGAGGGCTCAGTTTGCCCTGACTGCCATGTATCACTGGATTTTTGTTCCGCTGACCCTTGGGGTGGGAATTGTGATGGCAATCATGGAAACTATTTATTACAAAACAGGGAAGGAAGAGTGGAAAAAAGCCACTAAATTCTGGATGACACTGTTCGGAATTAATTTTGCCATGGGTGTTGCCACCGGTATTATTCTTGAATTCCAGTTCGGAACTAACTGGTCGAATTACAGCTGGTTTGTAGGCGACATTTTCGGCGCTCCGCTTGCCATTGAAGGGATGCTGGCGTTTTTTCTGGAAGCAACCTTCATTTCTGTCATGTTTTTTGGCTGGAAGAAAGTCAGCAAAGGATTTCACTTAGCCTCAACGTGGTTGGTCATGCTGGGTGCCACCTTCTCGGCACTTTGGATACTTGTTGCCAATGCATGGATGCAGTATCCTATCGGCATGGAGTTCAATCCTACTTTGTCGCGTAATGAAATGGTTGATTTCTGGGCTATCCTGTTATCTCCTGTGGCAATCAATAAATTTCTGCATACTATATATTCCGGTTGGGTATTGGGAGCTTTGTTTGTGGTAGGTGTCAGTTCTTGGTACATCATCAAAAAACGCGAACTGGACTTCGCGTTGAGAAGCATCAAGATAGGCGCCATCTTCGGTGTTATTGCGTCGGTTCTCATTATTGTTACCGGCGATGGTTCAGCGTACCATGTTGCACAACGACAACCCATGAAATTGGCTGCGATGGAAGGTTTATATAATGGGAAAACCGGAGCAAACATTGTTGCAATGGGTATACTGAATCCTGAAAAGAAATATGACAATGCAGTAGATCCTTTTATTGTAAAGATGGATGTGCCTATTCCCAAATTATTGTCTCTTCTTGGTTATCGCGATGGAGATGCTTTTGTTCCGGGAGTAAAAGATATTATTGAAGGATATACTTTATCCGACGGAACTGTAGTGCCTTCATTTGCTGAAAAACAGGCAAGCGGGACGTTGGCGATTGAATCTCTGAAATCTTATCAGGCAGCTGAAGCTGAGAAAAATGATTCTCTGAAAGCTATACACAAAGCCACCCTGGATGAAAATTTTAAGAACTTCGGTTATGGTTATCTCGAAAAACCGGAAGATTTAATTCCGAATATCCCGCTGGTCTTTTATTCTTTTCATATCATGGTGGCGTTAGGGATGTTGTTCCTTGCTATCTTTGTTGTTGTATGGTTTATGCATTGGAAAAAGAAACTTGAAAATGCGAAGTGGTTGCTTTGGGGTTCTTTATTCACGATCCCTTTAGGATATCTGGCAACGCAATTAGGCTGGGTGGTTGCCGAAGTGGGGCGTCAGCCATGGGCCATTCAGGATGTTTTACCTGTTCAGGCGGCAGTTTCGAGCGTGTCGACAGGATCTGTGCAGATAACTTTCTTCCTGTTTCTGGTATTATTCACCGCGTTGTTGATCGCTGAAATACGCATCATGGTGAAACAGATTCAGAAAGGCCCGGAAGATCATTGATTACTTCAATACAATTTAACCACATTAGTCACATTAGAAAACATTAGTTTCAATTCAATGCTTCAACAGTTCAACAATTAAACGAATAATATTATGACAACATACGTATTTCTTCAACATTACTGGTGGTTTTTGATTTCTCTACTGGGAGGTTTGCTCACCTTTCTCATGTTTGTTCAGGGTGGACAGTCCATGCTTTTTTCTCTTTCGAAAACTGAAGATGAAAAAAGATTGCTGGTAAACGTGCTTGGAAGAAAATGGGAATATACTTTTACAACCCTGGTTACATTCGGGGGAGCTTTTTTCGCGTCCTTTCCTTTGTTCTACTCTACCAGTTTTGGTGGCGCTTACTGGGTTTGGATCATCATCCTCTTTGCATTCACCATTCAGGCTTTTTCGTATGAATTTCAATCGAAACCAGGCAATGTATACGGTAAAACCACCTATCGTAGCTTATTATTTATCAATGGTTTACTCGGCACATTCCTGATTGGGGTTGCGGTGGCAACTTTTTTTACGGGTTCTGATTTTACGGTGGGAAAAGGGAATATTACCAACATTATTTCTCCGGTAATTAGTCGTTGGGGAAGTGGTTGGCACGGATTGGAAGCTTTGCTGGATATGCGCAATCTTTTCCTCGGACTTGCTGTTTTCTTTCTGGCTCGTTCGCAGGCGAATCTGTATTTTATCAATCGTCTCAAACACGAAGTGCTGGAGGCTCGATCGCACAAATATTTACTTTATAACGCAATTCCGTTTGTGCTATTCTTTGTGGCATTTGTTGCATCGATCATTCTTTCCGAAGGTTTTGCTGTAAATGAAGAAGGTACAGTTTTCATGGAAAAATATAAATACTTCCACAACCTGATTGAAATGCCGGTAATAGGAGTGTTGTTTTTGCTGGGAGTTCTGGCTGTTTTATATGGCATCATTGCTTCTCTGTTAAAGAAAACGTTCAAAAAAGGGATATGGTTTTCAGGTGTGGGCACAGTTGTTACGGTGACAATGTTATTTCTGATTTCGGGTTACAACAATACCGCTTTCTATCCTTCTACGGCTGATTTGCAGAGTTCGTTGACGATATTCAATGCCTCTTCAAGCGAGTTTACGCTGAAAGCTATGTCGTGGGCTTCCATCTTAGTTCCTATAGTAGTTATTTATATTTTTATTGCCGGCGTGCTTTGGAGAAAAAAAAGAACTGATATTGAGGATATTAATGATGATAGTCACGCATATTAGACGTTGTAGTTGAGAGTTGAGAGTTGAGAGTTGAAAATTAAGGATGATAACCGAATGTTGAATAAATTTTCAACTCTCAACTCTCAACTCTCAATTTTCAACTTTCAACTTTTCTGCAATAAAGGGGCACATAAAAAATATGTGCCCCTTTTGCAACATTCAGACCTGAAAAAACATCTTATTTCTGTTTTGTAGGCGGAATAGATTTCTGTAGACAATAACTTATCAATAATAATGTTTAGTTTAATCAATTTTTATTTTTTTATTCTTATGAAAACACTGAAACAATTTACGATTTATGTGCTGTCCTTGTTGGTTCTGTCCGGATGTATGAATGATAACGATGATTACGACAGGTATTGGATCGACATTGCAACAGTCGAGAATCCGGAAAAAAAGAGTGAATTCTTTTTCCGGTTGGATGACAATACGTTAATGTGGACAGAAGCTTCTGCTTTTTCTAATTATAAACCTGCAGATGGTCAGCGGATCATAGCAAACTATAGTTTGTTAACCGACAAAAGAGCTACGGGTTTGTATGATTATGATGTGAAGCTGAATGATGTCTATGAAGTACTTACGAAGGAGATTTTTCCTCTTACTCCGGCAACAAAGGATAGTATTGGGAATGACTCCATTGAAGTAGTCGATGATGATATATGGATTGGGAGTAAATATCTGAATGTTGAGTTTTATTATCAGGGATACTCCAAAACACATTTTATCAATCTGGTATCAGATGCTTCAAAGACTTATAATGATGATAAAATTCATCTTGAGTTCAGGCATAATGCCAATAACGACGTGGCAGTGCATAATCGTTGGGGAGTAGTGTCGTTCGATTTAAGCTCGTTGGAAAATAATCTTGTTGATTCAGTAGATCTTGTGATACATGTAAACTTGCCAAATAAAGTTGCCGATACAACCTTTGAGCGCACTTATCACTATAATACTGCTGCCTCAGGTGTTAAAAAGAAAAATTTAAGAAATACATTCCTGAATAACAGGGATGCGGAGTTAGAATAAGTAAATTTGTTTTTTGATTTTGCAAAGGAAGTTGAGCCTGTTTTCATACAATGAAAGCGGGCTCTCTTCTTTTCGGGATATTTGATGTTCACTATATCCCACTTAAGGATAAATTAACGTGAGTTCGATATAAGAAAAATAATTTATGCAAACTATGATAAGACCGGCAATCTGCCCCGTATGGGGCAAAATATGGGTAACCCCGTACAAGCGCAGCGCAGTGCGGGGTAAACGATCCCCCCAAGCTATCAACCCCGGAGGGGTTGTATATACTATGAAATGTTCGACCCCTCCGGGGTCGTGTAGTGTGTGCGAGACATTCCTCCCCGAGCTGCGCTTCGCCCCGACAAGTCGGGACAAGCTCCGCACGGGGTTATGCACATTAAACCCCATTCGGGGTTTAAACTCAATTGTGAATTATTTGCTTATATCGAACTCACGTTAAATTAGTATGTTTTTTTAGTTTATTTCGTCGGCACTTTCAATAGTTTTTGCTATTTTTGTAACATTTGTTACACTTCTTGAGTTTTTCTTCTGTTTTTAATAACCATCGCAGGTTAAGAACTTCTTAAATAAATTTCAATGAAACATTTTATTGTGCTGTCTGTTTCCATATTTTGTTTTTCGTTACTTTTTGCAGAAACACCTTCTGTTACTGAAAATAAAAACAATATTGATGATGTTGAATTAAGAGAGCTGGTAGTGAGTGCTTCCCGCACCCAAACGAAATTGAAAGAAATTCCATCATCAGTGTCGGTGCTGACTTCATCAACTATTGAAACTGCTGAAATCAATACCCTCAGCAATGCAACTTCTTTCATTCCTAATTTTTTTATGCCCGATTATGGGTCAAAACTGACATCGCCGGTTTATATTCGGGGTATCGGCTCCCGTATTAACGCTCCTTCCGTAGGACTGTATGTTGATAATGTTCCTTATTTTGAGAAGGCAGCTTTCGATTTTGATTTTTTTGACGTGCAGAAAATTGAAGTTTTACGCGGACCGCAAGGAACTCTCTTCGGCAGAAATAGTATGGGCGGACTGATCAACATC
>Ga0209800_10002527_pt1 | contig 16036 bp, 17 predicted proteins | sample Higcelweek8metaG_FD_187174 | JGI IMG/M metagenome (GOLD analysis project Ga0209800, IMG submission 187174) | Freshwater pond sediment microbial communities from the University of Edinburgh, under environmental carbon perturbations - High... | ecosystem: Environmental > Aquatic > Freshwater >...
CACCACCAAGAGAAATATCTTCCCAAAGAAATTCCTGTACAACATTTCTTTCAAGATTTATTGTACCAAGAATTAATTTGGTTTGGGTCTTGCCATTATAATCACGTTGCAAAATTATTTGGCCGAACTTCCCATTTAACTTAGATAAATCTATTGCAATTTGTTTTTCCATAGTTTCTCCTATGTGTGTGTTATAACACATTTTTTATATTTTTGCAACATATAAAATAAAAAAATAGCTATTTATAGCTAACAAGAAGTCCGCCGTTGTTAAAACTAAGGCGGACAATGGTGGAAGTGTAGAAACCCTAGTTGAACCAGAAAAGTTATATTACTTTCTAATTAATAATAGTGAGAAAATCATTGAAAGTGCTAAGTATTTTGAAGAGGTGATTATGGAAACAGAAAAACCACAAGCATTTGTTGTGACTTTGTAATAGTGTTGCAGTATATATACTAATGATTATATTGAACTTATTATATTAATAGATAGATTTTATATTGTTATTATCACTAATTATGTCAAAATCAAAATCATCTTTATTTATGTTTTCTATTTTAAATGTAATATCTGCGCTTTCTGTTGGTTTTAGTTTGTCTAAAACAACTATTGTTTTGTTGTTGTTATTTCTTATTTGATAATTAGATGTATAGTTATTTATATTTATATCCTCTTTTTTTAAATTTTCATATATTATTATTGTTATATTAGTATCTAATGTTCTACCGTCATTTTCTAAAAACACATTTCCAATTGAAGTGTTGTCTATTTTGTAGTATCCATTTCTCACGAAGTAATTTATTAATGGTTTATTTAAAAAATTTTCAAAATAACATGGAATTAAACCTATTAGAGCACCAACTAAAACTAAAAAAATATCTTTTAATATTTTTATATCTTTTATTTTTTTTAAAAAATCACTTATTTTCATTTTATTTGATTAATTTATAATTAGTTCTATAATAGAATAAGTTATATTATTTTTCAATAATATAAGCCAAAAATGAATTTTAAATGAATTTTTGATAAATAAGTTATAGTTTATTAAAAACTAGTTATGTTTTGATTTAATTTGAGCGGATGATTATAATATAATTAAAATCGCTTTATGGTAAATACTTATCCAGAAATTGACTCATATATGTTTTATGGATAAACTTAATAATGTAATTAATAATAGTTATTAAGATGATACCAACAAAAAAAGTAATTGATTTAATTAAAAATTTTAAAAGTGGAAACTATAATGAAGTAGACTCTATTATAAGAGATATTATTAAAATATCTGAATCTAAAAATGAAATAAAGTTTGCAAAAGAAATTAGACAAATTTATTCGCAACCAACAAATTTAATTAGACCGTCTACTATAAATAAAAGTTCTGATATTTTTGAAATTAGAGAATCGAAAAATTCAATTAAAGATATAATATTATCAAATAAAAATAAAAAAAATCTTTTGGATATTATAGATATTTATAAAAATAAAAAAAAGTTATTTGACAATAATTTAAATTTTCCAAATAAAATTATTTTATTTGGAAAGCCAGGTACGGGAAAGACACTCTTTGCTTACGTGTTAGCACACGAACTTAAATTGCCAATAGTACATGTATATTTAGATAAATTAATGTCATCATATCTTGGAGAAACTGGTAAAAATATAAGAAACATATTTGATTTTTCTAATAATAATGAATGTATATTATTTCTTGATGAAATTGATACAATAGCAAAGAAAAGAGACGACCAATATGAGTTAGGCGAACTTAAAAGAGTCGTTACTGTTTTGATACAAAATATAGATAGTTTTAATAAAAATAATTTATTGATAGCAGCAACAAACCATGAATATTTATTAGATAGTGCTATATGGAGAAGATTTGATTATGCTTTAGAATTAGATTTGTTTGAAAAAAAAGAAAGAACGGATTTTATAAAAAAAGAATTTTTAGATTATAAGAAAGATTTTATAGATTATGACTTTATTTCTGATGTTACTTATCTATTTACCGGAGCAGAAATGAAAAGAGTGTTTGATAATTCGAAAATAAGTTTTTTATTATCAAAGGAAAAATTTTCATTGAACGAAAATATACTATTTGAAGTGTTAAAAGAAATGACAAAAAGAGATATTAGAAAGAATAATGATATTGTAAAAAACTTTAAAAATATAGTTAGTTATTTAAGAAAAAATAAAGATATTGTATTGAAAAAAATAGAAGAAATAACAGGAATATCAGATTCTTCAATACAATATATTTTGCAGAATAAATAAAAAAATGAAAGATATAAAAAATCCAATACTTATAATACCACAAGATAATGTTTCAGTTGAAAACAAAGGAGGAGGAGGTAACTCAAAGCCAAAATTTTATATTGACAAAAATAATATTGGTATACATAAAAATGAAATAGTTAAAAAAATAAAAACAATAGGCTCTAATATAAGCGCTTTTATTAATAAAACAAGCGATAAAAACAACTTTTCAATAAATGATAATATTTATTTTAAAGTAGATTTTAACGAAAAAGCCTTAGCAAAGTCAGCACAACCAAAAAAAATATTTGAAAATAGTAATATTGATATAATAGAACATTTTGGTAAAAATTCTTTTTTTGCAGTTACAAGCGCTAATAATTTTTTAAGTTTTTCTAATAAACTAGAATCCATAGATTTAAATTCGGATAAAGATGAAAAAAATTTAGCTTTTGTTTCGGCTATACAAGACTTAGATATAATATCTATTGTTGATATATTTGAAAATGAAGACATTGAAACGGCTATAGGGAAAGACGTGTTTATGTATTTACAGAACAATGTAAATCAAAATGATGCTAGTTTATTTTTAAAGACAGGTTTTGGTGATAACTTTAAATTAATTGTTTCAGATTTTGGAACAAATATTATATATGGAAAACTTAATAAAGATATAATAAATAAAATAAAGGATTCAACCCTATGCAATCCAATAAAAAAAATAGAGATTTCAAAACAAGTTGTAATCCAACAATCAACATATAAAAGTATGTATAATTTTGAAGACGTAAGATTTAAAGATTTAGATGATGATGTTGTTGTTGGTTTAATAGACTCTGGAGTATCGCAAAATGATTTTTTGGATAATTATATTATAAATCCAAGTAATGCAACTTATAATGAATCTTTTAGACATGGGACGCTAGTAGCTTCTAGGATTATTTTTGGACACGATATTAGGGAGCAAATAGCAAATAAATTATTAGAACCAAAATGTAAGGTTTTTGATATAAGAATAGAGGAACTATCTGATGATAAAAAGTTATCAGATGAACAACTTATTGAATACATAAAAAAAGCTATTGAATCAAATAAGGATATAAAAGTTTTTAATATATCTCTAAATACAACAGATGACTATATTGTTGATTATAATGATAGAAAAAGTTTTTTGACTAGAGAAATAGATAGTCTATCCAGAAGTTATGACGTTATATTTATAATATCCTCTGGAAATTCTAAAGAACATGAACGAGCGCTTTATTATAAAGAAATTGACACGGAAAAACAAAAAGAATTTTTGTATCCAAATTGTATATTAAAAAAAGAATCCGCAATATCTTCCCCAGCGGACACATTTAATAATTTATCTGTTGGTTCTATTTCGCATGAAGAATCAAGTATTTCTATAGCAAGAAAAGACGAACCGTCGCCATTTTCTAGAAGTGGATTAATGAGTTCGTTATATAAGCCAAATTTATCTGATTTTGGTGGAAATGTAGATAAAAATAACTATCCAATTAATGTTTATGGTTTTGGAAAAAAAGGATTTTTTACAGAAGATATTGGTTCAAGTTTATCAGCTCCTCTTGTTAGTTGTAAGTGTGCTAGAGTATATTCATATTTAAAAAAATGTTTTACAGAAATTAATGCATGTCACCTAGTTAATATGACAAAGGCTTTATTAATCCATTCTGCTAATTATAATCTTCCCAATAATAGTGTTATAGATAAAAAAGATTTATATCGTTTAGTTGGATATGGTGTTCCAGATTTTGATTCCGCTATAAATTGTTTAGATGATGAGGTTACTTTTGTTTATTATGGTTCTCTAAAAAACTACGTAGAAGGAAAAAGCAAAAAGAAAGAAAATAAAAATAAAATAAAATTTTTTGTACCATCAGAATTGTCTCAAAACAAAAAAAGAATAAGAATTAAAGCTACTTTGGTATATACAGCTAAGGTTCAAGACGGGTTAGAATATAGTGCAAGTAATGTATCTATGAGTTTGAAATATAAAAATAGTAAAGAGAGTGAAACAGATGGGCAATTAACTAAATGTGAGGAAAGCTCTAGATTAAAATGGTATCCTATTAAAACATTCGAAAAAGAAATTGACGCATATTCTGGCGGAGATTGGTATATTTGGTTAGATTTATTAACTAGAGGTGCTGCGGATAACGAAAATTATATAGAAAATTATGCTTTAGTTGTTACAATAAAAGATGTTAGTGAAGGTGATGATAAAATTAATGTTTACAATATAGTTAAACAAAATTGCACAAATTATTCATCTTTACAAATAAAAAATAAAATTTCCAATAAAAGTGAGTAAAAAATATTTAATTAAAATCTTATGAATAATGATATAGGTATAAAATTTGATGATAACACTTTTTTTGTAGACAGAGATGAATTTTTAAAAATATTAAAAGAAGGCGTAAAAGAAGGCGTTGAAAAAGCAAACAAGGAAAGTGAAGAAGGTCTTAATAAAGCATTTAAAAATTTAGCTGATTTAATAGAAGCAATTAATGCTGCTAGAAATGATAATAATAATACAAATGTAGTAACTGGAAGCAATGGGGAAGAAATAACTCTTGATTTTGAAAATGATAAATAATTGAATGTTTTTGCAATAAACTTGATTAACTTGATTTAAAATCAATTTTTTCATATAATTTATATTTATATAATAAAAAATAGCTTTAATTGGCTATTTTTATTTTTATGGATATATTAAAAATCAGTTTTTTATTTACTACCATTAACTTGAGAAATGGCGAAGGCTATTATTATTGGGAGCAATATAATTGTTAATATAATAATCTTTTTAATATTTTCTTTTGTTTCTATTCCTGAAATCATTTCTTTGCTTTTTTCTGATATGACTGCGTTTGCATAAACAACACCAGTAGAATCACCTCTAGCTATTAAATTATTATCAATTTTACTTATTGTTAGAGTTCTTGTTTTTTGATTTTTACCACCAAGAGTTAAGTATAAGATACCTGGAATAATAAAAATACAAAGTAATATAAAGCCAATCAAACAACTAGGTTTTTTACCTTCTTCTATTTTTTGAAATACTATATTTTCTTCATTTTCTGAAATAATATTCCAACTAGAAAAAAATGATATGTTTATAGCTTCTTTTTTAAATTCTTTTATTGTATTAATCATATTTATTTTTTAATTAATTAACTCTATTTTTTTGATTAAACTGATTTCAAATCAGTTTTTACATAAATTATGTTTTATATTAACCCAGAACTTAGCATCATATAAACAAAATAAACAACAGCTATTAATATTGTCATTAAAATACTAAAAGATATACAATGTTCTCCTAATTTCTTGTCTAAAGCACTATTTTTAGTTAAATAAACCATACCTAAAATTAATCCTATTATTGGAATTAAAAAGCATATTATAGAAAAAGAAATGAAATTTGGATGGTTACTAGCCTTTACATCTTTTGAATCATTATTATTTAAATCACTACCACAATGCTTGCACTTAATAGCATTTTCATTTATGTCTTCTGCGCAAAATGGACATTTTTTAGTTTTGTCTAACATATTATTATGTTATTAATTATTAGTTTTGAATAAAAACAAAAGCAACCTTGTAGGTTGCGTAAAACAGCTAAGAAGGCGATAAAGCCATTCATTAGTGTTTATCCTACAAGATTGCTTATAGCGCACTAATGAATAATAAAAATATTATAAAAAGCTTTAAGAACTTCTTAACTGTTTTACGCATTAATATTATAAAGCTTTTATATAAAAAGTAAATGTAATATTATAATAATATCCCTAATAAACTATCTAAAAATATGGAAAACAATCAAATACAAACAAAAGGAGAATTAATTGATATACTTGGAGGAAATAAAAAAGAAGAAATCCTAACAGATTTTTCCAAACTTAGATATGTCTTATATGCTAGAAAATCAACAGATGAAACAGATAAACAGGTTAGGTCATTACAAGACCAGGTGAATGAATGCAAAGAATTCGCAATAGATAAAAGATATAATATTGCTGATATTATATTAGAGAGTGAAAGTGCAAAATATTCTGGAATGAGGCCAAAATTTAATCAAATGCTTAAAGATATAGAAAATGATAAATATGATGGCATATTAGCATGGCATCCAAATAGGCTTGCCAGAAATATGAAAGAAGCTGGAGAAATAATTGACCTTTTAGATAAAAAAATAATCAAAGATTTAAAATTTGCTAGTTTTTATTTTGAAAATTCAGCTTCCGGTAAATTAACATTAGGTATTACGTTTGCGTTGGCAAAACAATATACGGACCAATTAAGTGAAGATGTTACTAGAGGAAATCAGAGAAGTACATTAGAAGGTAAGTCTATAAATATACCAAAACATGGGTATAAGAAGAATAGAAATGGACAACTTGAACCAAATGGTGAGAATTTTGCATTAATTAAGGAAGCGTTTAAAATGAGGATTGATGAAAAAACAATGGAAGAAATATGTATTTTTTTAAATAATAGTGGTTATTGTAGATATAAAATAATAAACAAAGAAAAGAAAGAATATGGAAATGTACCATATAAATTTAATAAAGATACTCTAACTACTGTTTTTAAAAACCCAATATACATTGGTATATTACAACATGGTGCTATTATGGCAGAGTTGGATAAAATATATGATTTCGAACCAATGATAAGTATTGAAGACTTTTGTAAAATAAATAAAATAACAAAAGATAAATTAATATTAAAAGCTCATCAAAAGACTGGGATAAAAGCTAAATTATTAAATGGAAGAATAAAGTGTGATTTATGTAAACATCCAATGACGGCTGGCATTACAAACAAAAAACTCGAATCTGGAAAAATTGCTCATATTTTTTATTATAGATGTGCAAATAAAAAATGTATTAATTATGGAAAATCAATAAGAGCAAATGAAATACGAAATAGCATAGCTAATTGTTTATCAAATTATGATATATCAGAAGAAAAAGCATTTAATATATATAGAAATGAAATAAAAGAAAAATCTGAAAATGAAGATAATGTAATGCTAAATAATATAAAATCTATTAATATTAAAATTAGAAATTTAAATGTTAGATTAGAAAAAACAAAAGAAACTTTAAACAATCTTTCTTTGTCAAAAGATAATCATTCTCTTGTTGATATGTATAAGAATGATGTTGTTGAAATTATGAATGATATAAAATTATCAGAGAATGAATTAACTAAAATTAAACAAGATAGAATTAAAAATTCTGTAGTGATTTTAACTCTTGAAAAAATAGTTGAACCGGTGAGAATTTTACCTAATGTTATACGAAAAACAGAAACATTGGAGAAATTAGAAAATATATTAAAAAACGTATGCTTGAACTGTTATGTTGATAATAAAAAAGTAGTAAAGTTGGAGCTAAAAGAACCATTAAATGGGTTTATGGAACTAAAAAAAGACCCTAAAGTCTTATCTGGTGGACATACCAAGAGTTGAACTTGGGACCTCAGCATTATCAGTGCTGCGCTCTAACCAACTGAGCTATATGTCCAAATTAATATAGAACAAGTATAAACTAATTTTTCCAATAAATCAATATCTTGTCTTTGTTTGGTTAATTTTAATGGTTTGCATTATTAAAAGAAAAGCATCATAATGTTATTTGTTTATATTTACAATCCGTTCTTAATAAAGGAGTATTCTATGGTATTAGATAGTGAGCTTAAAGATCTTTTGGATATTGATGAGGCTCAGGATTTTCTTAATAAAAAGATCTTATGGAAAATTTTCAATGCTATAAAATATAGTAAAGATGTTGGAATAAGATTTAATATTGTTGAAGTTTTTAATAGGCGAGATTATTGTGATATTTATTGTTTTGGTGATTTTCTAGTTGCTTATGATGATATGCTGAAAAGCATAAAAGTATACACACGCAGAAAATCCAGCGCTCATAGTTTTTTAGAAAAACGTATTAAAATCTTTTTTATTGATTGTTTGGTTTTTTCTTATTCTGAAAATAATTCACCGGTTGGTGATTATAGTTCTATGGAGAAATCAAAAATATCAGACATTGATATTGTGGAGGTAAATTTATTTGTTGAACAATTTTCTTCTGAGTTGAGAAAATTGGTTGACAAAAAAAAGTTATCCATTAATAGTGATAGCTTTGGCTCTTGTGCTAAAAATGCTAATAAATTAATGGCAATTATTAGTGTTTGAAGTGTTTATGGTCAGTACATACTGGCCATTTTTTTATTTTTAAAGTTCACTATTATTTCATTTTTAAGTTCATCTTTTTTTTATTACTCACGTTGTATAATTATTAGAATTGATATATTTAAGGGGAGACTAACAAAGATGAGCAAACAAACTATTAGAGTTTTGGTTGTTGATGACGATTTTTTGCAGATTATGTCTGTAAAAAATTCTTTTAGTAATTATGCGCAGGATCTAAATGATTCTTGTGATATTTTTATAGATACTGCTAATGATGTTGATAGAGCGTTATGTTTAATAAATGAATCTGTTAATAAATATGATTTTATTATTACAGATATTGAAATGCCTAGGAAAAACGGATTTGATTTAATTTGTTTTTTGAAAGACATAAATTATCCTGCAAAAATTATAGCAAATTCTTGTGAGTCACGTTACAAAGATAAATGCATGGATCTTGGTTGTTATTATTTTATGGATAAATTTGATAATTTTGAAAATTTATTTAACATAATTTGCAGTGTTTTTGTTTAAGAGAATATATTTCCAATCCTCCAAAACAAAGGGGGATTTATTTAAATTACAACTTACGTATTAATTTTATTTTTAAAATATTGTATAATGCTAAATAATAACGTTCATTTTAAAACTCGTTCTATGAAAATATTATTTATTGACGACGAAGAGGATATTCTTTTCTTGGTTAAGAAATTTTTATCAAGAAACGGATATACTGTAGACGTTGAAGCAAGTGGCAGAAAAGGACTTGTTAATGCTCTTGTAAATAAATATGATGTTATATTGTTAGATTTAAATCTTAACGATTCTAATGGTATAGATATTTGTAAAAAATTAAGAACAGATGGGATAACTACTCCTATTATTTTTATTACTAGTAGTAAAGAAGACGAATTTTTAATTAAAGCTTTTAGAAGTGGTGCTGATGATTATTTAAAGAAACCTTTTAATTATAATGAGCTTTTAGTTAGAATTGAGGCTATTTTAAGAAGACCAAAGATTCCTTCTAATAGTCAACTTAAAGTTAAAGATTTATTGTTAGATAAAAATACTAAGAGATTGTATTATAAAGAATCATTTATAAATTTAACAAAGAAAGAATTTTCTTTGGTTGAATTTTTAATGAGAAATAATGACAAAATAATAACGAGAGAAGATATTTTGGAAAATGTTTGGGATATTAATGCAAATCCTTTTTCTAATATTGTTGAAGCTTTTATTAAAAAAATTAGAAAGAAAATTAGAGAAGTTTCTCCTGATGAAGAATTTATCCACAACATCAAAGGTATAGGATATTACGTAGGTGATAGACCAGAATTGAAAAGAGATAGTTTTATGGAAAAATAGTTACCAAAAAAGTTCATAATAAATTCATTAAGTGTTTGCTATAATGATTATTGTTTAAAAGGTCGTTTAAATTTAAATAATTATAACGTTATGTCGATAAATCCTAAATGGAAATGGGATAAAGAGCGATTCATTAATGACTGTATGAGTATGGTTATTAATAGGGAAGAGCTTGAAAATGGTAATATTTCTAAAGATTATTTTTCTACTGGTGATGTTGAGTTTGTAGAAAAAGAATATATTGAAATTTTGAATAAAGTTTTTGATAATTTTAATTTATCCGAAGAATTCAAAAATAAAATATTAAATGGTAATGGAAAAGATACTACTAAATTAATATTTTATACTCAATATTTTGCTGGATGTTGTAGTTTGGAGTATGCAAGAGCTATGAGTTATATTAATTTATCTACTTTTGTTTCTGCTGCTTTAAATAAAGATATTTGTTCTCATAAAATTGGATATGGTTTAATGCAAAGATTGCAGCCATTTTCTTTTTATGTGTACGAGAAACCTGTTTATATAAATTGTATTGCTAAAATTGCTTTATTATCTTTAATGGATCATTATAATGACAGAGAAGATGATAAAAATAGTAAATACAAAAATTGTAATCCGTTTCTTACCGGAGAAATTACAGAAGAAATGTTCATTGAATTTAGGGATGGTTTAATTGATATAACTAAAAAGGGAATTTAATATGTCTGATAAAATCGAAACATTAAATACGGTTTTAAGTGCAGAAAGTGCTGCAACTTGGTTATAAAATAAAAAGTATAAAATGACTGAAAGGTCATTTTATATAAATTTTAGAAATTATGAGTAATAATGTTCACAATAAACAATTTAAAATAGGCATTATATCTTTTGCTGGAAATATTTTAGTTTCTATTTCTTACTTAATTTTATTTATTTTTTTTGATATAAATAATTGTTATTATTCTGTAATTGTAAATTTATTTTTTTATTTCTTTATTTCTCTATTATTTCTTGTTTCTTTGTGCAAAAATTCTATCTTTTTAAGAAATTTTCAAGTTATTTTATTCGTTTTAATTTCTGTGTTTTGTTCGGTTGTTAATCAATCGGTTTTTGATGTTACTTCTATTATATTTTTTGCTTATTCTATAATATTATTTTTTATTTATAATCAAAATACTAAGAAAAAAAATATTATTATTTTTTCGCTCGTTCTATTTTTATGTTTAATTATTAATATTTTATTAATAGGACAATTTGATAATGGTTTTTTTGTTAGTTGTTTGGATTATTTAAATAGTGCTTTTGCCAAAATTATTTTAAAAATATTTGTTGTAATTTCTTTTGTTGGAACATTTATAGGTCTTATGTGGGCTACGTTTTGGGATGATATTAAATATTTATTAGAGAAATCAAATAAACTTCAAATAGCTTTATATCAAAGTGAATCTGACGCTTGGTATGGTAGAAATGTTATTGGTGTTGTTCATAATATTAAAAACAAACTTACTCCTGTTTATCTTATTCTTGAAGAATTTTCTCATGATGAAAGATTAGATGAAGAAACTAGAAAATTCTGTAAGACTCAAATTAAATCTGTAGATGGACTTTCTGGTCTTCTTGATAAGCTTATGTATTCTACAAAAATTAAACATAAAGAAGATATTGAAACTATTAATGTTAATAAAACTATCAAATCTGTTGCTGAATTTTTTAAGTCCAATCTTGAATTTAAGAGAAATATTAATTTAACAATTACTCAGCATGGTCTTGATATTTATTTCAAATGTAATCCAATGAATTTTTGTTTTGTTATTGAGAATTTAATTAAAAATTCTTATGATAATTTAAAATCTTTAAATAGAGATAAGAAAATAGAAATAGAAATATTTAATAAGGAAGGCAAAAAATATGTCATCGTAAAAGATAATGGTACTGGTATTAGTTTTATTAAAGAAGATGAGTTTTTTGGATCATTACTTGATTGTGGATTTTTCAAAATAGGTAATTCTACAAAGAAAGATGGTCTTGGATATGGTATGGAATTTATAAAATCATTTGTGGTTGATAATAAGATTGATGCAGATATTTATACTAAAAAGAAATTTGGAACTGAAATAAAAATATATTTTAATAAAAAAAGTCATTTGTAAAAAGTGACTTTTTTGTTTTTTTATAATAATATTTAAGTATTACAATTAATATTTTAATTATGAATTTTTTACAAGCTATCATCTTAGGAATTGTAGAGGGAATTACTGAATTTCTTCCTATTTCATCAACTGCTCATATGATGATTGTTTCTGAGTTTTTAAAATTAACTCAATCGGATTTTGTTAAGAGTTTTGAAATTATTATTCAACTTGGTGCGATTCTTGCCGTGTTTGTTATATATTTTAAGTCTATTATCAAAAGTGGTTTTGATAATATTAAAAAAATAGCTGTTGCGTTTATTCCTACTGCTATTATTGGTTTTGTATTATATAAAATTGTGAAAACATTTTTAATGGGTAATAATTTAATTATTGTAATATCTTTATTAATTGGTGGTATTGGGTTGATAATAATTGAAAAACTATCCGCCTCCGCACGTAGTGCTACGGCGGATGAAAAAACTAAAAACGAAAAACGAAAAACGAAAAACGAGGAGATGGATGAAAAAACTAATAGTATTGATTTTTCTAGTATCTCTTATAAGAAATCTGTATTGATTGGTATTTTTCAATCTATTGCTATGATTCCTGGTGTGTCTAGGTCTGCTGCTACTATTATTGGTGGTACTTTGATTGGTATTGAAAGACAGGTAATTGTTGATTTTTCTTTTGTGCTTGCTATTCCTACAATGGCTGCTGCTACTGGTTATGATGTTTTAAAAAATTATGAAATAATTCTTGCTTCTGGAAATTTTGCCGTGTTAGCCGTTGGATTTATCGTTGCTTTTATTGTTTCTTATATTGTTGCTAAATGGTTTTTGAAATTTATCAAAAAATACAACTTTATACCTTTTGGTATCTATAGAATTATAATTGCAATTATTTTGTTTTTATTGTTTTTTGTTTTTTAATATTTCCATACACATTTAAAATGTGTTATAATATATTTATGTATTCTTAGAATACAAATAAACGTTGGAGGGGCTTATGAAAAAAGCAAAAGTTTTTTTCGCTCTCTTTGCTCTCGTTCTCGTTCTTTCTTCCGCGAATCTCTACGCCATCGCCGCACCTGTCCCAACCGATCCGGTTGTGACGGAACCGCCGGTTGTGACTCAGCCGAACAATCCTGGCCGCCACAATGGTCATGGCTATGGTCATGGTGGTTTCGGATGGTTCTGGATGCGTTCGTGGTTGTGTTTTTGGTTCTAACTCTCAAATATTGGGTTAATTCCAAAAATGCTTGACTACTAGTTTTGCTAGTAGTCTTTTTTAATTGTATAATTAATAAGATAAATATAAACTTATGAATAAAAAATATTTTATATTACTTATTTCTTTGATAGTGATTATTTTTATTGGTAATTTTATAGTTTCCAAAAATTATAATAAACCAGAAAATATAGAAAAACGTGCTATTAAATATTGCGTTGAAAATGGCAATGAGTATAGGGAAACGAGTAATTCTGAAGGTAAAAAGTTGAAACAATGTAAGATAAATGATAAGTTTGTAGACGTTGTTGAATTTTATAAATCAAATAACAAATAAATTATGGATAAAAAACTTTGCAAATCTAAAAATGACGCCTTAATTGCTGGTGTTTGTGGTGGTATTGGTGAATATTTTAATATAGACTCTAATATTATTAGACTTATTTTTGTTATATTTGGTCTTTTTGGCGCTGGTATTCTTGTGTATATATTGTTTTGGATATTTCTTCCTGCTGGCGATGTTAATACTTCCAATCATTCTGAAGAAACATTTAATGGTTCAAAGGTTTTTAATATGGATAAAGATGGAAATGTTTTTAAAATGGTAAATCAAAAAAATAATAAAACTACTATAGCTATTATTCTTCTTGTAATTGGTTGTTTGTTTTTATTAAATAATTTTTTTAATATATCAAAATATTTAAATATATTTAAGATTTGGCCTTTATTATTGATAGCTTTTGGATTTATTTTACTTTTTAGAAAAGATAAAAATAATTAATTATTATGATACAAAGGGATCTTAAATATAGAATTTTAGAAATCATACCGGGTGGTATTGTTATTTTTATTTTTTTATTTTTATTTGTTTTTACTTTTATAAGCCCAGTTTTTGTTATATATCTTGTTATTATTTATGACATTTTATGGCTTTTTAAAATTATTTATATGGAAATAACATTAGTTATTTCTTGGAATAAATTAAAAAGAACAGTTGCTGTAAATTGGTTTGAAAAATTAAAATCAGAAAAGGCTGATAAATGGGAGAGTGTTTATCATTTGGTTTTATTGCCTACATATAAAGAGCCTATTGAAGTTATTGATGCTTCTCTTGAGAAGTTATCTAATACTTCTTATGATTTAAGTAAGATGATTGTTGTTCTTGCTGGTGAAGGCGCAGAAGGTGATGCATTCGTTGAAAAAGCTAAAATTGCAGAAAAGAAATTTGGCAATAAATTTTTAAAATTTATTTATACGGTTCATATTTTAGAAGAAGGTGAAATACAGGGAAAGGGCTCTAATTGTAATTTTGCTGGTAGATATGCTAAAAATATTTTAGATACAGAATTTTCTAATATTCCATATAAAGATATTATAGTTTCTAATCTTGATATTGATACTATTGTTCATGAGCAATATTTTGCTCATTTGAGTTATTTGCATTTAACAATAGAAAACCCTACTAGAACTAGTTATCAGCCGGTTGCTATTTTTAATAATAATTTTTGGGAGGCTACGTCTTCAAATAGACTTGTTGCTCGTGGTACTACTTTTTGGTTGCTTGCTGATTTTATGAAGAAGGATAAGATTTTTACTTTTTCTTCTCATTCTATGAATTTTAATGCTCTTGTTGATGTTGGTTTTTGGAATAATGATGTCGTTTCTGAAGATTCCAGAATAGGTCTTCAATGTGTTAACTATTATAATGGTGATTATAAGGTAATGCCTGTTTATATACCGGTTTCTATGGATGTTTGTGATGATGATAATTTTATAAAAAGTGTTATAAATCAATATAAGCAACAGAGAAGATGGGCTTATGGTATGGAGAATTTTCCTTATCTTATGACAACTTGGTTAAAAAATAAGAAAATGCCTCTTAATGTTAAGATTTCTTATATATTTGATCAGTTAGAAGGCGGTATTACTTGGGCTACTGCCCCTATAGTAATGTTCTTGTTTGGTTTGTTTCCTTTGATTGTTGTTAATATTACTGATTTGTCACAATCCATAATAGTTAGAAATGCTCCTTTTATTCTTCAAACCGTTATGAGACTCGGTATGATTGGTATGTTTATTAATGCTTTTATATCATTTTTATTGGTTCCAAAAACAAAGAACAAAATTAAATGGTATGAATATATTGTATTGTTTGGGGAATGGGCTTTATTGCCATTCACGACTATATTATTAGGTTCTATTCCTGCTATTGATGCTTATATGAGATTGATGCTTGGAAAATATATGGGATTTTGGGTTACTCCAAAAAGTAGAAGTAAATAAAAAATAGAGATTAAGATCTCTATTTTTTATTATTTAAAGTAAAAAAATAATGGCTGTGGTACGACGTACGCACAGCCAAAGGTTGCCGTTGGTCCTGATTTACCCAAAGGAGGAGGAAAAGGATATTTCAGGTTCAACCTTGTATTCTTATTATGACATATTTTTAGTATAAAAGCAAATTTTATAAAAGTTCATCAAAAATTTATTTATGGTTTGATATAATTATATTTTTAAAATCTTTTTCTTTTCCTTCTCTGAAAAAGAAAAGAAAAAGATTTTAGATTCAAAAAGAAAAGAAAGCACGGCTATGCTCTGCTAGAGTAATCTATGTGCTATATCAACTGTTGTATTGGGCGCACGCGATGCGCCACAAACTATGATAAAATAATGGAAGCTATTTAGTTTTATTATAATTAATTATTAGTTAAATTAAGAAATTAAATATTATTTATGTCTTTTGAAAATTTTAATCCAAAAAAACAGAGTGAAGATTTAGAAGAAGAAGTTGAATATGTAGAAATAAAAGCATTTGAATATTATCAAGAACAATTTGAACATAGTCCA
>Ga0209800_10002528_pt1 | contig 16031 bp, 11 predicted proteins | sample Higcelweek8metaG_FD_187174 | JGI IMG/M metagenome (GOLD analysis project Ga0209800, IMG submission 187174) | Freshwater pond sediment microbial communities from the University of Edinburgh, under environmental carbon perturbations - High... | ecosystem: Environmental > Aquatic > Freshwater >...
AATATAGATTTATGTATGGGGTGTCAAACACAAAAGCTCTTAACCCTTTACATCCTGATTCACCTGGCTGCACAGTTTACTTAAAACCAGAATTAAGAGTTGCTGGCCCAAAACCCTTTTATTGACACTCAACAGCAGATATGTTTCTCTATGCAGCTTCAACAAGATTTAGAAAACAGCCAAACATATTGACCACTATTTTCATCTGGAGACTACACTCTTGAAAAATCTATTCAGATCATCAGAAAAGCTCTCTTCTGAGCCATATGGATGTGGCGTTGAAGAGTCTGAAGAGCATCCTGTACCATCTGCACTGGTTATTGCCACCATAACCGTGCTCCTTCTCTTTACCCCTTTTTCACACACTATGGCTCAACCATACAGTCGGGAGAGTAGCGGTGCTGGCAGTTGGGTTCCATCAATCTGGAGAGATTTTCTCAGGCACGGCCCAACAGAGAGCAATCTGCCAGATTTCTCCTGTGCAGGTTACCAGATGGGCAGCAGAGCTGTTCCTGAGATTGGTGAGCCTGTTGCTGCGGGCCATCTGTTTGATGTTACATCTCAACCGTTCGGAGCTGTTCCAGATGACGGCAATGATGACACTGCCGCGATTCAATCTGCAATTGATGCAGCAGGAGATGCAGGGGGCGGGGTGGTATTTCTGCCAAAGGGGCGCTATGAGGTTCACAAGAGACCTGAAGATGGATTTATCAAGATCTCCCATGACAATATCATACTCAGAGGAGAAGGGTGTAAGCTATCATCAGCTACCGGCTCTTCAAAACTTGCAGAAGCGTCGGAAACAACTCTCCACTTCGGCTCTCCGGGACGTGCTGACCGCATCTACAGGCTGGGGAGTGTGCCAGCAGAGAAGGAGGGGCGCCACTGGACTGCCGTGGCAGTGATGGGGTCTGAATCGACAAGAGAGATCACCCGCTATACCAGCACTCTGCTGCGGGGCCAGAGGGAGGTTGAGGTTATGGATAGCTCAGGCCTTTCACCAGGCCAGACAGTGGTCATTGAGTTTGATGATCCACTCATCAACCCTGAAAATCCCGCTCCAGATAGAGTAGATATTGCAGAGCAGTTGACCCGCCCCCTTAAGCTGGTGAAGGTACAGACAGACACATTTGGAAAGATCTCTAAAAAGATCACATGGATTGTGAAGATTGACAAGGTGCTTGATAAGAGGAGAATATTGCTCTGTGAACCTGCAAGGTTTGACCATTTTCTGAGATACTCTCCCCGTATTCTCTCATTTAACGGGGTTGAGGGGGTAGGAATTGAAAACCTTGCAATAGAGAGCAGCTGGCCCGGCGGTTACCGCCACCACAAACCATATACAGAAGAAGATGGTAAGATTGTAAGAACTGCCAGAGAGCAGGACTATCTGTGGGGTGGTATATGGGTTAGCTGGGCAAGCGATGGATGGATACGCAACGTGACTTTCAGAGATCTGACGCAGGGGATTATTTTCAGCAGATCTGCCCATATGACGGCACAAGATCTCACCTTTGAGGGGCTTGACGGACATGCTGGTGTCACCATTGCCCAAAGTCATGGAGTCTTGGTGGAGCGTGCACAATTTTTTGCACGTCTGGTTCACCCTGTCTCGTTGAAGAATTTTGCATCAGGAAATGTTATAACAGAGTGCAAAACCCATTATGACGGAAGAGACTCCAACAGCTCCACTGATGCGGTTATTGATTTTCACGGACTCTTTCCATATGAGAATCTATTTGATAATATGCAGGGGTTCTATATCTGCCCAGGAGGAGATACAAGTGTCATGCCCCACTCAGGAGTCAGGAATGTATTCTGGAACATTGAGGCTCCAGAAAAGATGAGCTGTTACAGCTGTGAACTCAAAGATGAGTTTATGAGAACCTATGATTACACCAACACCTCTTCTGGAACTCCTGCAACCATGTATGAGTATCAGCCTCAGGGCTTCTTCATAGGGATTACCCGCAGAGGAGATCAGAAGGTGACAATGGGGGGCATCACCTCAGACATACGCAACAGGTGGATGACCGTGGAGGGGCTCAACCGCACTGATCTGAAGATCCCCTCTCTTTACCGAGCACAGTATGCCAGGCGGTTGACAGAAGAGGGGCACAACGAGAATTGAACTGTATAAAGGAGATATGTATGACAGAATTTACTCATCTTGGTTCAGATGGAAGTGTAAGGATGGTGGATGTTGATAACAAAGAGATCACAAAACGGATTGCTGTGGCGTGTGGTACAGTTGCAATGAAGCCAGATACTCTGGAGAAGATCACAACAGCCACAGCAAAAAAGGGTAATGTGGTTGAAACTGCAAGAATTGCCGGTATCATGGCTGCCAAGAGGACATCAGATCTGATCCCGATGTGTCATCCGTTAAACCTGACCCATGTGAGTGTCGATTTTTTCCCTGATCCTGAGAAGAGCCTCATAAGGATCGAGGCACAGGCCTCTGTTTCAGGCAAGACAGGTGTTGAGATGGAGGCTCTGACCGCTGTTTCAGTGGCAGCACTGACAATTTATGATATGTGCAAATCCTATGATAAGGGCATGGTGATCTCTGATATCCATCTCAAAAGCAAGAGCGGCGGCAAGAGCGGAAATTTCCTGGCAGAGAGATATGTGCATTGAGACAGAACAAGAATTGATCTCCTCAATCTGAATATGCGCCCTTTGGCATTTCATTAGCCTTAAGTGAGTAAGAGAGAGTTTGAATTGAACAGAGAGAAAAGCCATCTATGAGACAAGAGAAAAAAGAGTATATAGCGCATCTATTTATAACTATCCTTATCAGCCTCTATCTCTCTGGATGCAGTCGGGCTGTGATTGAGCAGCATCCGGTTGAGCAGAGCAGCAGAGAGGTAACTGAGCAGAGCAGCAGAGAGCAGATTAAGCAACCAGTTAAACAGCCATCTGACCTATCTTATAAGAACAGATCTTATAAGAATAGCTATAAAAATAAGAGAGAGGCTGAACCACAGGATCAGATTCAATTCAAGAGACCTGTTGACTATTTCGGCAGGGTTCCATCTTACCCTCTGCACAGAATTTCTGAAGCTCATTACCCTGATTTTACAAGGGATATTCATGGGAAAGAGGGGTTGAAACGTGCATTGAAGCAGAGCATCACCTACTATGGGAAGGTGGGAAAATCCAAGAAGTTCTATTTTGGTGGCGACATATATAATGCTGACCATATGCGTCTCTCTGCACAGAAATTTCTCGATTTTCTTGAGAAATCCCCTTCACCACAGAGTATCCGTAATTTTCTCCACAAGCATTACAACATCTACACAACTGTAAGGAGAGCCGATTCACCATCCAGGGTCAGATCATATTCAACATCAGAGAGAGAATCCGCACAGATTGATCTCTCTGTCATGTTTACAGGCTATTATGAGCCCTCAATGAAGGGGAGCCTGGTAAAGGGTGGAGAGTATATCTACCCTATATACTCAAAGCCAGATGATCTTATAGAGGTTCCCAGGGGAGGTTTTACCGGAAAGTACAGAGGGACTCCGGCATCAGGTGCACGACGTAACCAGAAGAACGAGCTTGTCCCCTACTACACAAGAGCTGAGATTGATGCAATGAAGGGGTTTGAAAACCATGCAAGACCACTTGCGTGGGTCAGAAGCCGTATTGACCGCTTCTTTCTTGAGATTCAGGGGTCAGGCATAATTGAACTCAAACAGGGTGGACAACTCAAGGTTCAGTACCATTCAAAAAACGGTCGCCCCTACAGATCAATTGGAAAATATCTGATTGACAAGGGTGAGATGGCAAAAGAGGATGTAACTATGCAGTCTATCCGTAAATGGCTTGACAACAACCCGTCAAGAGTTGATGAGGTGCTCAACCACAATCCAAGCTTTGTATTCTTCAAAAAAGGGGAGGGTGGGCCAGTTGGATGCCTTGGTGTTGAGGTCACACCTATGCGCTCCATTGCAACAGACAGCTCCATATTTCCCAAAGGGGCACTCGGCTTCATGGATACCACTGTTCCTACATGGAGCAGCCGTGAAGATAATATAGCCTGGCAGAACTATGCTGTATTTGTGCTTAACCAGGATACAGGCGGAGCAATAAAGGGGTCTGGAAGAGCTGACTATTTCTGTGGTCATGGTCGTTACGCAGAGCTTGCGGCAGGTTATATGAAACAGGCAGGCAGGCTCTATTTTCTTGTTCTGAAATCAGAGAGCTGATATCAGAGGTAACCATCTGAAACAGGCAGTCTTGAGTGGAGAGTGACCAGATGCTGTTTAACATGGTCACTCTCCACTGCCTGTTAACCTCTATCTGTTTCTCTCCTTGTTTGCAATCTCCTCCTCCCTCTTTGCGATCTCTCTCTCCCTCTCTGCCATCTGCTCCTCTCTCTTTGCCATATCTCGCTCTCTTTGCACCATCTCCCGCTCTTTAATGGTATAGTCCGCCTCTTTTTTTCTCAGGATGCGCTCAAGTTTAAGCATATTTGTATATTTGATATCCAGGTCATGTTTCTCCCGGATCAACTGATTTCTTGTTGTATTGATACGCTCAAGCTTCTTCTGCTTGAATCCCATGGTTATCACATGGGTGATATATTCATCATCAAGATTGCCGAGAACGGACATGTCAATACCGAGACAGACCCCCTCTTCAATCGAAAGAACAGATGCAGTTCTGGGAAGACCTTCAAGAACACTCATCTCTCCAAAAATATCTCCAGGGGTTGAGATGGTTGTAATGACAGATCCACCAATTATAACTTTATAGACCCCCTTGACGATCCAGAATGTCCATGAATCAAAGTCCCCTTCGCGTATTACAACCTCATTTGGTTCATATCGGATAAGTTTTGCAATGCCAGCTTCATAATCAGTCTCTCTGCCCCTGAGCAATTTCTTGAGTTCATCCTTTGTCAGATCCTTTAATATCTCAAATTTTGACAGAAGCTCAATTGTGGTATCGTTAATAAGGTTCTTTTTAATACCTTTTGACATACAGTCTCCCCTCAGCAGATAGATTTGTTGGCAGGTTGCTCAGATATGGGTATTCTGTTGAACATGTAGAGAGATGATCTCACATTGAAAATGTTCATAGCAATAGCACAGATTAAAAACAAGGCAAATAACCACTACAACCACCATGAGATATCCTTATGTGCCAGAACTGAACTGACTATCTGGAACAGAGGATATAACGCTGCTCCTCAACTAGCGCATCGCTGTTTTCCGGCATCACCTCTATGGTGTAGATTCTGTTGCTGTTCAGATCATCCATGCCATTGCCGTGCAGATCCATGCCACTGTCAGGGTCAGATGCACCATCTGAATGCAACCTGCCATTGGGACCTCTGCTCTCCTGTGGCACCATTCTGAGTTTTGCCTTGAACTTATTACCGTGCTGGTCTTTGAGTAGATAGAATGGGGTCACTTTTCCGGCAGCAAGTGTGCTGATATTTTTTTCAGTCAGTCTCCTGCCCATGATCTCTTTCCAGATGACAAAACGGCAGTTTCCATCCTCAGCTCTCCAGTTGGAGCATCCATAACCTCTTTTCCCCTCAATGATCTCTCCGCTGCATAGAGGGCATAGAGGGTTTGTTGATCCAGATGAGCTTATCTCTGATGTTGACCTTCTGCCCTCTGATGGCAATCCGGATCTTCCCGTGAGGGGTGGCTTTGCAGAAGGGCTCTCCTTCTCTGGCATACTGCTGTTGAAATCAAATGAGACCTTCCACTCACCATCTTGCTGATGGAGAAGAAGGGATGCAGAGAACCTCTTCTTCTCACGGGAGAGAAACCCCTTGAACGGACCGGATTTCTTAAAGGTGATCAGATTGGATGCCATTGCCGGAGAGATGATCTTTCCTGCTATCTTCTTCCATATCACAAATTTACACCCCCTGTCCGCGCAACTGAACCCTTTTCTGTTCTCCCGAACCGGCTGCCCGCAGGCCGGGCACCTGCCAATAACAGCTGAGGCAGGAGTGTCCAGATTAAAGTTTCTGACCTCAAGTTTTGCAAGCTTCAGCTCATTTACAGCGCTGATGACAAAGCTCTTTATATGGGTAAGAAAGGCGGTTGGGTGGATCGAAGCTGAACTCTTTCTGGAAGCAGTCTGTTCCAGAGTCTTGTCATCAGACTCTCCTGATGCAGTTACTAAGTTCTCTCCAAGAGCTATGAGGTTGAGGCTCATCTCCCATCTGGCAGTCTCTTCAGGAGAGGTAAGTACTGAGGTGATGGGACATCTTCTTAAAATCTCCACAAGAAAGAGCCCCTTTTCAGTGGGAATAAGCTTTTTGCCGGAACGCTCAATATATTTTCTGGTAATCAGAGTCTCAATTATCTGTGCTCTGGTGGCCTGAGTGCCAATGCCGATATCTCCACGATAAATCTTTTTGATCTGCTCCTCTTCAACATATCTGCCAGGATTTGTCATATCTTTCAGAAGCAGAGAGTCTGTGTAGTCAGGCGGTGGAGTTGTCTGATTCTCTTCTGGAGTGATCTTTTCAGCAGTTGCACTATCTCCTTTAACAAGTGGTGGGATATGTTCAACCACCTCTCTATCCAGTGAGTTATCTGCCCCGCCCTCTGACTCAGATGAACTCCTGGTCTCTTTTGCAGACTTTTTTGCCCCTGAACCATGAGATTGAGGCTCCTGCTCCCTGTAGATGGATCTCCATCCTGGAACAAGAACAACTCTGCCACGGGTCTGAAAGGTCTCTTCTGCAAGCTCTGTGACAACAGAGGTATTTTCAAACTCACAATCGGGGTAGAATGCCGCAGCAAAACGGGTCGTTACCAGATTAAAGAGGCTCAGTTCATCTCCTGTAGCACCTTGAGGAGCTGGCTTGAATGGAATCAGTGCATGGTGGTCAGTGAGCCTGGCATCATTAAAAACGCGCCTGTTTACAAGAGAAATTTTTGCAGGTTGCACACCTTTGAAAATGTCAGGGTACGCCGCCTCCATTTTCCCTATGATATTCTGTACAAGCTCAAGGTTCTGAGTGCCAACCACCCGTGAGTCTGTTCTTGGATAGGAGAGACACTTTCTATCCTGATAGAGGCTCTGGGCAATGGTTAATGTTTTCTGTGCTGAAAAACCGAACTTTCTGTTTGCCTCCTGCTGAAGATCGGTCAGAGAGAATAGAAGTGGTGGTGGCTCTTTTTTCTTCTCTTTTCTGACAGATTGAACAGATGCTGATGAGGATCGGGCAAGTTTCTGACAGAGTCTCTCCATCTCATCTCTCTGCTTCAGGATGTGACCTGCTCCTGGATTTCCATCAACCTTCTCCTTAGCTGTAGATTCTGCACCTGCCCCCCCAGCTCCAGCTCTGAACCAGTAACCTATCCATCTCCCCTTCTCATTGGAAAAGAGCACCTTTATGATCCAGTATGTTTCAGGGACAAAGCGATCTCTCTGGAGTTTACGGTCAACAATAAGGGCAAGGACAGCGGTCTGGACACGCCCCACAGAGAAGAGATCGCCATGAACTCTTAATGTGACCATACGGGTGAAGTTCATCCCAACCAGCCAGTCTGCCACCTGCCTGTAATAGCCAGCCCGCCAGAGTCGGTCATAGTGTGAGATAGGTTTGAGTTCACTCATTGATCTTCTCACCACATCCGGCACCAGAGCCTGGCTTGTCCAGAACCTGAAAATCCGCTCTTTATCAGTAAAACCAGACTCAAGGAGGATGGTTCTGGCGATCACTTCGCCTTCCCGCCCGGCATCTGTGGCAATAATTACCCGCTCAACCTCTTTAGATCTCATAAGAGATCTGATAATTTTAAACTGCTGGTATGTCTTTCTGATCGGTTTATATCTGAACTTCTCAGGTATGAGAGGCAGGGTCTCCATACGCCATTTTTTAAGGTTATCGTCATAATCTTCAGGCTCATAGAGTTCAACCAGATGTCCAACAGCCCAGGTGATTATGGTATGTTCATTTCTGAAACACCCATCCCCCTTTTTTGAGACTCCCAAAGCCTTTGCGAAATCAGACGCAACGGAGAATTTTTCTGTAAGTATAAGTTCAGCCATATGAGGAGTTTAAACCAAACTCAATCTGGATTCCACTGTTTTTTGATAGATAACCTGCATGGCAGATTGTTCTGCCGCAACAAGAGGTGAAAATCTTATTATTACAGCCAGTTGAAAAGAGTTTCATATAACGGCCATGCCATGACAGAGCACAACGAAGTATGAAAGTTATAGAGACGCAAGATCTTGCGTCTCTACAGGGTACCAACCAGTTTGTATCCCTATGCTTTCATATAAAAATATTGATTTTTTCAGGACAAAGTAATAGGTTCAACCTTCACCAGTAGTCCAGATCAAGAGTTGAAAAGAGCCAGCTGCCTGCAAAAAAACTGTAAAGAGGGAGACCGTCTTGAAAAAAAATATATATGCAGATCTTCATAATCACACCACCTTCTCAGACGGAGATCTCTCCCCTGAAAACCTTATCCAGAAGATGAAGTCTCTTGGCGTATCTGCTGTTGGAGTGACAGACCATGACACAGACCAGGGGCTTGAGCGGGCAATTGCTGAGGGGAAGAGATCAGGAGTCAAGGTGGTGCCAGGTGTGGAGATCTCTGTGCGTTTCAAAGAGGATTTTTTTACTGGGACTCTCCATCTGCTCTGCTATTTCAGCGATGATCTTCTTACAGATTCAGGATTCAGGCAGGCTCTTAAAGATACGCTTGAAAAGGGCAGAGGTGATGATCTGGTGCGTGCAAGGGTGGCTGAGATCAACAGATTTTTCGCCCCTGAAGCGAGATCCGCTCTGGAAGAGCAAAGAGGTCTGGCGGAGAGAAGAGGCTCAAATATAGTAACCAGAGAGAAGAAAGAGATAACTCCGGCAGAGCCTGCTGTCAGAACGCCAATCCTCACAAGAGAGCTTACCTTTGAAGAGGTGGCATCATACAGCCCGACAGTCACCAGGCGCCATTTTGCCCTGGCTCTGGCTGAAAAACATCATATCAGCAATCTGGATATTGTGAATCAGATCGTTGGAAATGAGAGCCCGGCATACCTGCCATCAGGGGTTGATCTTGAAAGTCTTCACCCCTTTACAGAGCAGTTCCCTCTGTTAACTGTGCTTGCCCACCCTGCTGCAGGATCGTTTCCAGGTGCAGGCCATTACAAGGAGGTTTTTCCTCCGCTTGAAGTTGTTGAAAGGCTGCTTCCACGATTTCTTCTGGCAGGTATAAGAGGAGTTGAGATCAACTACCCTGGACATATTGAGAAGCACAGAGAGGTTCTGCGGGGATGGGCAGCAAAATACAATCTTATTGCGACAGGGGGCTCTGACTGCCACGATACAATCCTGCGTCCCCCGGGAGTTGAGGGTATTACAGAGAGAGAGTTTCAAAAATTTTCAACCATATTCAACCATAAGGATAGTTAAAACCCATGACCACTTTTCCCCATATTTTTTCCCCTATTCAAATTGGTAACATGCATGTTAAGAACAGACTTATGATGTCTGCCATGAGCATCAACTTTGGCGTGGATGAGAATTGTCATGTCACAGACCAGCTTACGCAATATTTTGTCGAAAGGGCAAAGGGGGGCGTTGGCATGATGCTTGTGGGGGGTGGCAGTGTCCATCCAGGGGGGCAGGAGCTTCCTGATCTGCCTGTCATGTATGAGGATAGCTGCATACCGACACTTAAAAAGATGGTGGATAGAGTCAAGGGGGTTGATAACTCCTCACTGAGTGTTGATGGTACAGAGCCTGGTAACTCAGAGTCTGATCCTGAAAGGGCATCCCAGAACAGTGTTAAGTTCGGAGTTCAGCTCATGCATGGAGGGCGTCAATCATATCTTCCCAATAAGGTTGCTCCGTCAGCAATTCCTGCCCCTGCTGTGGTCACCGGGGAGGTGAGGGCTCTTGAAGTTGAAGAGATAAGAGAGCTTGCACAGTGCTTTGGCAGCGCATCCAGGCGGTGCAGGGATGCAGGCTTTGACTTTGTTGAGATTCATGCTGCCCACGGCTATCTTATCAACCAGTTCATGTCTCCGAATTCAAATATCAGGCAGGATCAGTATGGGGGAACATTTGAGAACAGGACACGGTTTCTCTTTGAGGTGATTGACGAGATAAAAAAAGAGGCGGGAGATGCCTTTCCAGTTGGCATAAGAATAAACGGCAGAGACTATATTAAAAATGGCTGGGAGCTTGAAGATACTGTGAGACTTGCCCCTCTGCTGGAGAAAGCAGGGGTCGCCTACCTGCACATCTCAGGCGGAGTCTATGGCTCAACCGAGCTTACCATCCCCTCAATGTATTCAGCTCACGGCTGTTTTGTCCATCTGGCTGAGGAGGTCAAGAAACATGTCTCTATTCCGGTGATTACAGTTGGCAGAATCAAGTCGCCCACTTTTGCAGAGGAGATACTTGAGGGTGGAAAAGCAGATGTTATCTCAATGGGAAGGGCACTGCTTGCAGACCCATACCTGCCATTAAAGGCTCAGCAGGGAAGGGTGTCACAGATAAGGCCATGTATAGGGTGCTGTCTTGGCTGTATCCATGCAGTTCTTGCCAACAAGGAGCCAGGATCGTGTGTGGTCAACCCTGATGTGGGAAGAGAGTATAAACTCAAAGATGAATACAAAATAGAGAATCCATCTCCATACAGCAGATCAGAGAGTGGAGTAGAGGAGATATCTGGAGAGAGAGCTGATAAGAGTGGTGGAAAAATATCAGAGGCTCTATCTGACAGAACATCTGATGGCATATCAGAGCTGGGTCAGAGAATTCTTGTGGTGGGTGCCGGAGCTTCAGGAATGGCCTGTGCCCGTCTCTTTGCTCTCAGAGGGCATACTGTTCTGGTTGTTGAAAAGAAGCCACACTCAGGAGGCTTGCTCTCCCTTGCTGCCAAAGCTCCAGGACGGAGTGAACTTGGTGATATTCTTAAATTTTTCAGAGATGAGCTGGAACGGCTCAACGTCAAGATAGAGTATGGCAAACCACTGGATGGAGAGGTGCTCGCCTCATTCAACCCTGACAAGGTGGTTGTGGCAACCGGTTCAATGCCTGATATGCCACTTATCAAGGGGCTCTTCCAGAGCCAGATGGACGTTGTAACAAGCGTGGATATCTTAAGCGATAACAGATCTGACAGCAGTGCAGCAGATAGTCTGACAGATGAGAATGAAGAGGTAAAGCCAGATTCTGCCATTTCAGGCAAGAAAATCATTGTGCTTGGAGGAGGGATGACCGGCCTTATCACTGCGGACTATATCGCCTCAAAGGGCAATGAGGTACATGTGCTCAACCGCAAGAAGAGCTTTGCAGAGGAGATGGCTGCCAATGACCGTTACTATCTGAGAGAGAGTCTTAAAAATCATGGGGTCAGGCTTTACAAGAATGTGGCAATTGAGAGCTTTTCACCCCGTGGTGTCAGTTTTCATATAAAAAATGGTGAACCATCCTCCATAGATGGGTGTGACATGGTTGTCATCTCCGAGAAACATATCTCAATCAGGGATATCAGAAAACTTGAATCCATGACACAAGCAGAGTTCCACTTTATAGGAGATGCCAAATCTCCCCGCCATTTGATGTACTGCATAAGTGAAGCTGAGGAGATAGCAAGGTCATAAGGCTTCTGGACGAACATGAAAATTCTATCTGTATCTGATGTGGTGGTTCCGGAACTTTACAGGGAGTTTAACAGAGAGCGCTTTACCGGAATTGATCTTGTACTGGCATGTGGAGATCTTCCTCCTGAATACCTCTCATTCATCCTTCACACCCTTGAGGTTCCGCTCTATTACGTGCGAGGGAACCATGACATCAGGTATAATCTGAAACCACCTATGGGTTGTATGGATATTCATGGCAAGATTGTGAAATTCCATAACCTGAAAATAATGGGCCTTGGGGGTTCAAGATGGTATAATGGTGGCATGAACCAGTACACAGATCTCCAGATGAAGAGGATCATCCAGCAGATGAGATTCTCCATCTGGTGGAACCAAGGTGTTGATATTGTGATAACGCATGCCCCCCCAAGGCATATTCATGATGCTGAAGACCGTTGTCACAGGGGATTTCGTGCATTTCACAGAGTTATTGATAAATACAGACCTGATTATTTTATTCACGGACACATTCATCGACACTTTACAGCTACTGAAGAGCGTATAACCACTGTCAATTCAACTAAGGTGATCAATACCTATGGCTACAACATCATCGAAATCCATGATGGCAAAGCTGCGTGATTTTTTTACATGCAACAACAGAGATCATAGTGAAATGAGGGGGTATCCAGAGACAAAGGAGATGACCTCATTTGAGAATACTCAGAAAAGAGAGTGCGCTTTTGACAGCAGAGAGAGAGGGGTACAGACAGTAAAGGTGAGTCAGATCTCCGGCAGTGTGGGAAGGTACCAGGATTTTGATGAGCAGTTCCGTTTCAAGAGTGCCGTACCTTCTGAGCGTTTCAACAGTATCCTTGAAGCGATGCGCTGTGGCACACCTCTGCCTCCGGTCAAACTATACCAGATCAAGGATGAATATTATGTTCTGGATGGTAACCACAGGGTTGCTGCTGCAAAAAAACTCCATCATGATGAGATCCTGGCCACCATTATTGAGTTTATTCCATCTAGTGAAACATTGGATAATGTCCTGTACAAAGAGATGGTTGAGTTCTGTGACAGGACCGGCCTTCCCAGGAGTATAAAGCTCACAGAAGTTGGACAGTATGAAAATCTCCTGGAGCAGATAGAGGAACACCACTGTTATCTTAAAAAAAGTAGATCCACCCAGATCAAAAATGGAACTCCTACCTTTGGGGCAGCTGCCAGAGACTGGTATAAAAGCATATATCAGCCCTTCTGCTCAATTATCAGACGTGGTAATATTGTTGAAAAATTTCCAACAAGAACCCTTGCAGATCTTTATGTCTATATATCTGTAGGCCACTGGAAACGGAAACGGCCTGCCCAGTATGGCATTGGCCTTGGTAAGCTGATACCCGAGACAATGGAGGAGTTCAGAGATGAGATGACAGATCTTAATGAGATAGAGTATCCAGAGATGAAACAGGGGATTACAGCCTTTGTCCTTATGACAGTACGTGCAAAAAACGAGTACAAGATCATTGAGAAGCTGTATGAGCTTGATGAGATTGTTGAAATTCATGCTGTACATGGAGATGCAGATCTGCTGGTAAAGGTTCACCTCTCAAGGGATCTGTTGAGTTCCGATGCAGAGGTTATCTCAAATTTTGTCCATGAAAAGATGAGGCAGCATAACGGAGTTGTAAGCACCAAAACTCTGATTCCAGGACTTTCACGCATCAAGCCGGTATAGTGGCTACCTACAGCTTCACAAACTGAATCTAATAACTGTGCTGGAGATTGGCATTGTATGCAAAGATGTATTGATCACGGTCTCCTTGTGGTTGAACCTACGTTACGGCCGCGTTACAGCCTGGATGAACTGCTGGCTCAATGCGATGAATCGGCTGAAATCAGCAAGGAAGATCACGACTGGCTGGAGAGTAAGCCGGTCGGTAGCGAGTTATTGTAATATTACTATAAATTATGTGACTTCTGCTCAGTTTGTGAGCGTGGCTGGTGAGTTTGGTTTTCTGCCTTAAGAAAAGACTTGGCAGACGTACTCAATAACGTACTTTTTGACAAAAAAGTAAGGTGCACAATGCCGACACTATCACAGAGGCAGAGTTCCACTTTATAGGAGATGCAAAATCTCCCCGCCATCTGATGTACTGCATAAGTGAAGCTGAGGAGATAGCAAGGTCGTGAGTATCCACGGCTAAAGCATCTTTTACTGGCAGATAAAACAGGGAGAGAGCTATGGCAGGAATTCAACTTGTCTCCAGCGATTTAAACGGAACTCTTGTCCATCAACACACTATGATGGATATGATAAGAGTGGGATTTCCAGATGAGCCTTATCGATTTGAAAAGGCAGAAGATGCTTTTACACTACAGACAGCAGGACTTTCAAGCATGGAAGAGGCCTTCCAGATTGCAGGGCCTCTTACCAAAGGGCTTACCCTCAGAACTGCTATTGAATATGCAATCTCTGAAATGAGGTTTATCAGCGGTTTTGGGGAGTTTATCAGAGCACTTCATCAGAAAAATATCCGGTTTGTCATCAATTCAACTGGTTACAGCATTACGGCTGAAGTGATTAAAGCGCTCTATGGCTCAAAGTATTTCCATGATGTTATATGCAACAGGCTGATATTCGGGAAAGATGGAAAGATTCTTGAGGAGAAGGAGCTTGCAGCACTTGTCAATCGCTATTGTCATGGAGAAAAAAGCAGCACGATATATGATGAGATATCCTCTGTTGGAACTGTAGAGCTTGGAATACGCAACGAAAATGAAAAAGCCATGCTGATTTTCAAGGTGGCTCAACAGCTCAATATATCCAGAACAGCCATTGCCCATATTGGAGATACAATGGGAGACAGCGGGGGGATATCAGAGGTTGCCAGAAACGGAGGAGTTGGAATTGCATTTAATTACAATCAGGCTCTGAGAATCCATCTTGAGAATATCCTTGACAATGAAAAGCTAACTGGCAGAATCTTCCTTATCCAACCCAAATCTGAAGAGTCGGATATGAGGCTGCTTTTAGATATTTTATCTGTTTAGATCTCTTCAGCACTCTCTGCTAAAGTGTTGAAAATTTTCTGGTGAAACATCTGAAATCGAAAGGATAACCGTTTATGAGAGCTAACGGTGCATTGCAGTTTACAATTTTCAAGCGCACCTTCCTGGAGAGTAGAATGTTAAGGAGTAATCATGTTATCAGACGATACGTTGATCTTTGAGAATAGTGATATTTTTGCAGAATTCATAGCCCCTTCTGGAGAGGCTGTAAAAAAACAGATTCAGATCCGTAAAAATCCCATTACAGGGCGCACATGCCGGATTGCATTAAGCAGGATAGCAGAGACAGAAAAAGGGACAGACTCCCTTCCACCTTTGCCACCTGATGCTCAAGAGAGTTCATCATGCCCTTTCTGCCATCCGCAGGTGGAGTCAAGAACTCCAGGAGCGATATCTGATATTGCCCCGTCAGGCTCTATGATTCAAGGAGAGTCCCGCCTGTTTCCCAACCTTTTCCCTTACGGACGTTACTCAGCTGTAAGTCTGTTTGGTAACAAGCATTTTGTTGAAATAGGGAGTGCATCGCTGTCATCCTATACTGACTGTTTTATCAATTGCCGGAACTATATGCATCAGGTGCTCAAGTATGACCCTCTGGCGATCAACATGGCAATTACCCAGAATCATCTTCCATCGGCAGGAGGCTCTCTGGTTCATCCTCACCTGCAAATCAATGCAGATAGAGTTGAAAGTAACCATCACCGTTTTCTTAAAGAGAAAGCTGTGCACTATTTCCGGGAAACAGGAGGGTATCTGTTTTCAGACTACCTCTGCCATGAGAGAGAAGATGGCAGCAGATATATCGGAAAAACAGGAGAGTGGGAGTGGATGGCAGCTTTTGCACCTGAAGGGTTCTTTGAAATCTGGGGGATTCTGCCGCAGGTTACATCATTACAAATGAGAGATAAGAATTCAGGGAGTGCAGCAGATAATAATTCAGAGACCCGTGTATGGAGAGATCTGGCTCAAGGTGTTCTGAACTGTCAGAAATTTTATCGAAGTATCTGCCGGAATGGCTATAATCTCGGGATTATCTCTGTGGAAGAGCCTTCAAGCCCTCTTGAAATGAGGGTTGTTCTGATTGTTCGCTCCAATTACGCCCCCTGGGTGAGAAACGACCATACAGGTTTTGAACTTATGCTCGGTGATATGGCAACATTCACGCTGCCTGAAGAGATCGCACTGAAAGCGCGTCCTTTCTGGGATTTTAAAACTGAGGGAGAGTAAAGGATGAATCTGCCCATTTCTGACTCCATGTTGAAATTTCTTCTGGTTCTGACTGGCGGAGGGCTTGGATCAACTTGCAGATATGGAGTTTCACTGCTCTCTGTCAGACTCTTTGGAACCGGTTTTCCATATGGTACCATGGTTGT
>Ga0209800_10002530_pt1 | contig 16010 bp, 23 predicted proteins | sample Higcelweek8metaG_FD_187174 | JGI IMG/M metagenome (GOLD analysis project Ga0209800, IMG submission 187174) | Freshwater pond sediment microbial communities from the University of Edinburgh, under environmental carbon perturbations - High... | ecosystem: Environmental > Aquatic > Freshwater >...
GTAAGCTGGTGGACGTAAAAATCCTACAGTCTAGAGGCAATGTGGATGTGCCTTTAAGGATTAGGATCGCTTAAGATTCTGATTGCTTAAGAAGCTCCCATCTTCTATAAGTGGGAGTGATTCACTAAGGTTCGATTATGAGGAAGCACAAACTTCTCCCCAAATTAGTCCGTCACGAATTCTCTTAAGTCGATACCATTGACTTCCTATCTGATAACATGATGATAAATTCGAGGTTATCGGAAGATCTTCACATTTAGGTATCCATCCTGTTGTGTCGATTTCTACAACTTGCCCAATTTCGAAACACCATTGGAATTTTACTTTCTTACCTTGAACTTCAATATATTCTGGATGATTATTAGTTAGCATATATTTTTGGCTCCTTTCATAGCTTTTTAATAAAGCTTCTTATATTAGATATTAATAAGTGTAGATGACATAAATAATAGAAACTGTAAAGTTTTAATCACGAGTATATTGAGATATGCTTAGAACGAAGCTGAGCCTTTGCGAGAGATTTCTTTCGGATAATATCTTTATTTCTTATTAATATACAAATATCATAAATAAAGAAGAGAACTAATTAATAGTCCTCTCCTCTCTTATATATCTCTTATAACTTATTATTATATATATCTATTCTGTGTTTGTAGTATCAATAAAATAGTTTACTAGTTATCCTTACTATATATAAACTTGATAAACTTGAATAATATAAATATATATCATTATTCTATATGTTACTATTCTATGTATTATTATTTTATATATTGTCTTTCTATATACATTATTACTATATATGAATTGTTGTTACTACTATTATATATATACTATCACTCTCTATATTTTATTATTATATATTCTATTATTGCTTTTGGTGGTTTTTTATCAAGAAATATCCGATAAAACAAGGATTTGCAGTTTTTGAATTCAATGTACTCGTCGAAGGTTTGCGTTGGTATCAGTGTCAGTATTTTTTATTTTCCCATTATATATTATGACACATTATGTTTATTGTGTTAAACAATTAATAAGATACTTCAATAAAGGTGGCTTAATAAAGGTTTTTCAATTCTTTGATAGTAAATCCTAGTCAAATCCGAATCTGTGACATAAAAACTTCCCTCTGTTTTCAATGCCTTTTTCCATTTTTTTAGCCATTTTTTTTGTTCATACCGTTAGTGAATGTCATTTTTCCTTGATATCTGGGCGTTTTAATTTTTAGTAGTTATTGACATTTATGGTATTTGGGATTGGGATTTTGGGATTGAAACTTTAATGTTTGCTAAATTTGCGTTTTTTAAATTTTGTGTCATATCTCAAAATAAAATCAATCTGTTAAAACTTTTTAATAAGCTGCGAAAGGAGATAATTCAATGAAGGAATTAAATAGTGCAGTAATTAGATGTGAAATATTTACATTTGATGGAATTAATAATATAAGTAATTTTATTGAAAGAGTAACTGGATACAGAGCAAATACTTCAGAAATTAAATTAAATAATTGTGATGAACTTCAGTACAGCGAGGGTGATAATATCCACTTAATTAATAAAGAATTAAGTATAGAAAAACAACCGAAGTCAAAAAAGAAGAAGTCGAAAATAAAATTAGCACCTGAGCAAATTGCAGAACTTGAAGAAATAATTAAAACCAATCCAGAGCACACAAAAAAAGCTAATATTATCTTGAAACTTCATCGTAAGATATTGCAAAAAACTATAGCAATAGAAGAAGGAATTCTTCAAAATAAAGTAAGTCTCCTACAAGTGCTATTTTTATCAAAAGGCATGAATATATTTGAAAGACAATCAAAAATTAAACTAACTGCTAAAGAAATTGCAGAACTTGAAGAAATAATTAAAACCAATCCAGAGCACGCAAAAAAACTAATACTATCTTGAAACTTCATCGTAATATATTGCAAAAAACTATAGCAATAGAAGAAGAAACCTCTACAAGATATGTCTGCAATCTACAAAAGTCATTTTTATCTGAAGGTATGAACGTGTTTAAAAAAGGAAGACTTCTCAATGATTGACATAATACTTCACCAAGGAAATGAGGAGTTAAAAACAAAAGCTCGCATACTTCTTAAACTTGACAGTGGTGTAAATGAAGAAGAAATCGAATTCGAAGAATGTGTTGACAAAAATTACATACAATCTGTACGAAATGATTTCTTGCAAGAAAAGGAATTAAATTAAGAACTGAACTTAAAAATAATTTTAAAGTAAGGAAGCTAAAAATAATTTAGCTTCCTTTTCTTGATTTGATTCTTTTCTTTTATCGTTTCACTACTACCACTGCTTGTATACATTTTCAAGAAGCTCGTGTGGCGTCATTTCATAATATTCTACTGGCTTAAATTTATCTAAGTCAGCTGTTTCGTCCATACTCCTACTTTTACTATTTATTCTTTTCAAGATTAATCTTCTTTTGCAAAAATATACCCAAATTATTTGTCATATTTTTCCTTTCATGCCCCTGACATATATAATTAAATGCGTAAAATAAATTATGATATTTCTTTGGAATTTATGATATTTTTTATAAATATACCCATCAGGGGTATCGGTCATACCTAGTGAGGGTAATGAAGTTTGTGTTAGTTTATACAATCCTCAATTGCCCTATTCTTACAGCTTTTGAACTCTGGCATTTTTGGAGTTTTTAAGTTTTGAATACTAAAATAAAAAAAGAGAGCTAACTTTAAATTAACTCTCTTTTTTCTTGATATTTTTTATTTCGCGTTTTTATTTTTTAATATTTTCGTACTTAGCTATCGCATCCTTTAATGCCTTTATCTCTGTTGTGCTATCGCTATATGGAAATTTGTTTTCTGCTGGTGTGGCTGTATAACTTATTACCGCTCCTGTCTCAGTATAATGATACGCTACAATGAAAGTATTATTTTCAGCATCTTTAATTAATGCAACATTCCCATATTTTTTGTACATAGACTTCTTGAATAATATTAATTTCATATCCTTACTCCTCTCACACTCCGCAACGAAGCTACTTAATTCTTATGTCCCATATCCCTTTAATGGATCTTTGTCATCTTCTATAATATGCTGCTCCGCATCGGAAATGCTATAACATTTTCCAAGGATGTACACTGGGTGACCAGCTTCAACAGGAATCTCAAAACCGTTATCAGTATTTTCTAACACATAATCAAGAAGTTCCTGCGGTGTCATACCACCATACTTTTCCTTGAATTCTATTATATCATCTGTCTCATACAATGTAATAGCTGAAAAATCATCATAAGCACATAATATACAATACACGCAACTACTCAATGGATTCATATCTTTATCAATATCAGCCTTTGTTTGAAAAACAATATTTAAGTTATTTGACATGTTTTACTCCTCTCACGCTCCGTAACGAAGCTACACCAATTGTTTATTTTAATCCCTTATGACATAATTAATAAAATCCGTAAAACAAAACAGTCTATCAAGTAATTAAAAATCTTGATTCAATTTTACAAAAAACATAATTCAATTTTACAAAAAACATAATTTATGTCATATTGCTTTTAAATGATATTTAAAGATAAGTTTGTTAGCTGTGAAAGGAGATAATATATGAAGGAATTAAATAGTTCAGTAATTAGATGTGAAATATTTACATTTGATGGGACTAATAACATAAACAATTTTATCGAAAGAGTAACTGGATACAGAGCTGAGTCAAATAAAAAGTTAGATATAAAAAAAGAATCTAGTTCAAAGAAGACAAGAGTTCCAAAAATCAAACTAACTAATGAGGAAATTACAGCAATCGAAGAAATAATTAAAACCAATCCAAGAAAAGCAAAGAAATCTAACGTTATCTTAAAACTTAGCCGTGGCATCTTGCAAAGAATTATAGCAAAAGAGGAAAACACTACTGAGAAATATGTAGGTCGCATACAAGCATCATTTTTATCAGAAGGAATGAATGTATTTAAAAGAAAAGGGGTTGAAGTAATTGAATTAACAGATGAAGAAATTTTAACACTTAAAGAGATTCTATCAACTGACCAAAAACAGGCAAGAAAAGCTAATGTTATTCTAAAACTTAGTTGCGGCGTATCGCCAATGATTATAACAAAAGAAGAAGGCCTTACTAAATCGCATGTAAGTGATATAAAAACATTATTTTTATCAAAAGGTATAGATATGTTCGAAAGATCGTCACCGAAAATTAAATTAACAGATGAAGAAGTTTTGATGCTGAAAAAAATAACCAAAACCAATCCAAGACAAGCAAAGAAAGCTAATATTGTCCTGAAACTTGGTTGTGACATCTCTCGATCCACTATAGCAAAAGAAGAATGTGTTAGTTGGGCATATGTAAATAACTTAAAAACATCATTTCTATCAAAAGGTATGGACGTGTTCAGTAGATCAAAATTATTTTCACTAAAAATTAAATTAACAGACGAAGAGATTAAGTCGCTTGAAGAAATCCATAAAACCAATCCAAGACAAGCAAGGAAAGCAATTATTATCCTAAAACTTAGTCGCGGAATATTACAAGATACTAAAACTTAGTCGCGGAATATTACAAGATACTATAGCAAAAGAAGAAGGCATTAGTTCAAATTATGTATGTTCCACGCAAGCATTATTTCTGTTAAAAGGTATGGAAATATTTACACAATCCACTCCATTAAAAATTAAATTAAGTGATAAAGAGATTAAAATACTTGAAGAAATATGTGAAACTAATCCAGAACAAGCAAGGAAAGCAAGCGTTATCCTAAAGCTTAATAGCAAAATATCACAAAGAACTATAGCAAAAGAAGAAGGTGTTAATAAGAGATATATAAACTTCTTACAAACATTATTTTTATCAAATGGCATGGATATGTTTAAAAAATCAAATTTAAGAAAATTAACTAATGAAGAAATTTTAAAACTTGAAGAAATATGCAGAACTAATCCAAAGCAAGCAAAAAAAGCAAACGTTATTTTAAAGCTTAACTGTGGTATATCACAAAAATCTGTAGCAGAAGAAGTAGGCATTAGCCAGTCACGCATCTTTCAATATAAAAAAGATTTTGAATTAAAAGATATGAGTATGTTTAATGAAATAAAAACAAATAAGACTGACTTAGGTAATATTTCATTTAAGTTAAGCGAAGAAGACTTCTCAATGATTGATATAATACTTCACCAAGGAAATGAGGAGTTAAAAACAAAAGCTCGCATACTTCTCAAACTTGACAGTGGTGCAAATGAAGAAGAAATTGAATGCGAGGAATATGTTAGTAAAGAGTATATACAATCTGTACGAAATGATTTCTTACAAGAAAAGGAATTAAATTAAGAATTTATTTTAAAAAGTATTTTAAAAATAATAAAGGAAGCTAGATAAATTAATTAGCTTCCTTTATTATTTCCTGCATCCCCTAGTAATGAGTTGTTTAAATTTCAAGAATAACTAAGTATTAAAATAAGCGAATCTGTGACATAAAAACTTCCCTCGGCTTTTCCCTCTTTTTTCAATGCCTTTTTCCATTTTTTTAGCCATTTTCTTTCTATTCCTACCGTTAGTGAATGTCATTTTTCCTTGATATCTGGGCGTTTTAATTTTTAGTAGTTATTGACATTTATGGTATTTGGGTTTTGGAGTTAGAAAGAAACTAGTTATTAAGAAATATAAAGGAAATTTCTTTTTCATTTCTGCCATCAAATAGTGGCATTTTTTTATAATCTATGATAAACTATTAATATACACAAAATAAGATTTTAAGGAGATATAAAAATGAAAGACGTTTTTTGTACTAATTGTAATAAAAAAGTGAATTACTCTGTTCGGAAGAATATTATAGAAAAATATAAAAGTCATTTGGTAAACGTTGAAGAAAGTATTGCCATTTGTCATGAATGTGGTAAAGACATTTTTGTACCATCTATTGAAGAGGATAATTTTAAAAAACTTTATAAAACATATACCGAAGTATCAGGTACAATTTCTCAACAAGCTATTATGGAATTCCGTAAAAAATATGATATATCACAAAGGGAACTCGTCTCATTACTGGGATGGGGAAAGATGACTATAAACAGATACGAAAGAGGGGCTTTGCCTAGTAAGAGTCACAGTGATATGTTGAAAAATATTATATTAAATGAAGAAATTTTTAAACAAAAAGCTTCTGAAGCATACGAAGCTAAAAGAATTAATGAGAAAACTTATAATAATATAACTAAGTACTTCCAAAGTTCAAGGAATAATCTTATAAAGTCGCTGCTCGAAATTGATTTAAGTCATGATGAAGATATTTTGAATGGCTTTAGAAAATTTACAATTGATAGAGTCGAAAATTTAATAAGCTATATCGCTGATAAAACTAATTTATATAAAACAAACTTAAATAAATATTTATGGTTCATGGATTTTGAAAATTTTAAAGAGAATGTAAGATCGTTAACAGGTTTACGATATGTAAAACAGAATTATGGTCCTGTAATTGAAAATAAAGGCTGTGAAGAGATAATTATTTTACTGGATGAAAAGTTTTATATTAATGAAATTGAAGACATTCACAATAATTCTACTAAATCTAAAATAATAAGTAAGAAAAATTATGATATGTCTATTTATTCTAAAAATGAAATGGAAGTTATTGATATCGTAATTGAAACTTTAAAAAATATGAGTTGCGATGAAATTTTAGATAAATCTCATATAAATGAAGACTGGCTGGAAAATGGCATAATTTCTTACGATTATGCTGAGAGAATATGTAATTAATATATCAAAGCGAGATACTCCTGTGATTCTCAATAATAGAACTTATTTACACAACAGGGTTTTGCAGATTGTGAAATTGCTACTATAGCCTATTTATTATTAGTTGAGAATGTTAAAAAGGCTGAGGAAAAGAGGTTAAATTAAAAAAGATAATCAAATACATATAAGTATAGCAAAAAAAGAAGATTTTGTTACGTCGTATATAAATTATCTAAAAAAACTATTTCTATCAAAAGGCATGGACATATTTAAAAAAGGGAAACCAGGTCCAAAGCCAAAAACAAATAAAACCTCAGTTTTAGATAGTTTCATTACAGGTACAACTTCAGATACAGCTTCATTTAAATTTTTAAGTATTCATCAACCCCATCCTTAAGAACTATCTTGCGGTATTTTACGCTCCATACAATATGATAATATGATAATTGATATTATAGACACATGTTCTGTCGTGCTTTATATTATCTTTTCCCATACATATAGTATAGCATATTTTGTTCAAAATATCAATATAATAGTGCATTAAAAGTGGTCATATAGTTAATTATTCATCTCTCCTTTGAAAAGGAAAGGATTCTGATTATTTATCCTAAAAACAAAAGCCCGCATACTATTAAAACTTGATAGCGGCATAACTGAAGAGGAAATCGAAGATGATGAATGTGTTAGTAAGGATTACATACAATCTGTGCGTAACGATTTCTTGAAAGAAAAAGAAAAGGAACTGAATTAATATCAACTTAAAAAGAAATTTAAAGCAAAGGAAGCTGGAAATACTCTAGCTTCCTTTATTTTTGTCTGTTTCTTTCTAAGTTTACGTTTTTTAAAAAATTCGTCATATGCAAGTATATTAACTAAATCTAATTAAGCTTACGAAGCTAAGAAAAGAATTTTTACAAATAGTGAAATATGAAAGGAATTTAAATTATGAAGTATTATTTAATTGAGGACTTAGGTGGCTCTGGCAAAACATCATTAATAAAAGTGCTTATGGATTATTTGAATAATAGCCAAAAGGAAGCTAAACTTTTCAGAGAACCTGGAGGTTTTGGGGAAGCTGGAGAAAAGATTTGAGATATGTTGCTTTATTCGGAAGATATTAAATCAACTCCCGTATCTCAAATGTTCTTATTTTTAGCTGACAGAGCTTTAAATTTTGAAAAAATAATAAAGCCTTTGACTGGTAAAGATATATCAATTGTGCAAGACAGAGGGTTTCTTTCAACTATAGTGTATCAAGGAGTTGAATTTGGCTTAGGCTCCGATTACATAGATAATTTACACAAAGTAAATGGTCTTTATGATATCTACAGACAAAGTCATCCTCATTGATACTGATACTGAAATCTGTTATCAACGATTAATGAACAGAGACAAAGGAAATCAACACAATTTCAATCGAATTAATATCGAAAAAATGAAAGTAAGAAGACAGATTTATCTTGACTGTGCTAAAAAGTACATACCTGAAGATAAATTAGTCATCATTAACAACAATCAGTCGTTCGAAAAATCCAGCAAAGATATACTGGAAGCTATAAAAGACTGATAACAGAAAGGATGTTTTTATATGAGTGATAATATCATGAAAATCAGGTATGAAAAATGGACTGGCATTCAGATGATTGCAATATATAATAGTCTTAACATGACGGAGCAGGAAGCAAAGGAAGCTATTGAAATACTAGAAAATCTAGGAATTGGTGATGATGGGATTATTGTGATGACGGTCAAACAGTTTGAAAACGTCTTTGCTGTGAATAATAACGAAGTAGAGATAGCGAAATAAAACCGAGAAAGGAAATTTTAATGTTAGATAAAAAAGATAAAATAATATCTATAATAAATGAATTCAACAATTTATCAATTTCAGAATCTGATGGATCAAGTATTATAATTAAACACATAAACAAGCCCTTGGTTTTAAGAGTATTCTTATTAAAAAGCACAGCGACAATACGCACTAATCATAATAGTTGCTGGAAACATATAACGACTCTGAAAAAATTCAAAGAAGCAGTAATATGGATGTGTAAAAAATAAAATAAAATTTAAAATTATCATCGTCTATAAAGGAAGCTAGAAATTGAGCTTCCTTTGCTATTGTTGATAATAACTCGTGTTTCTTACAAAATATCTTTACGAATTATTTTTTATGTGTCATATAAAATAGTTAACAGGAGGTGTTTAAAATGGTTCATGTGGTCCACATGGGGGCAACATGTTATTTCTAGTAATCCAAACGATTGTCTTAGGATATTTTCCCTAGCCACGTGCATTGGACTTTCTTTATATTCAGAAACACATAAAGTTTACGCCTTGGCACATATAGGATTACCAAAAAACAATACTTTAATTGCAAATAATTTTATCCTATAAGATTGATTGGAGACGCAAATTATGATTAATGTAGAAAGATTCTTATCCAATAATAATATCTGCGAAACATACGCTCTTGTAACATATAATAACTCTATTCACCCTGTATGGTTCACTAGACACAATAATCTTGGTCAGTATTGGTTCTTGGAATCGCCTTGCGAATTACGAAGAATAACTGAGGTGAAAGAGTCAATTGATGATTTTTGCCGAGAGTATACAGAAGGATTACTCGAAGAGGGTGAAGATATTAATGATTATATCAATAAATATGTTAAGCCTATGATCATAAATGGAATATTGTACGAAATAGATAATTTTCAATGTGTTCCATATCTCCCAAAGTCGGTCGATGACATCAAGCTAAATTAGTGAGAGAGAATGCTTAGAATATATGTTAAAGAATTTGAGCGAGACATGATTAAAGAGGGTTGTTTATGTTGAAAAATTACGGAAAAATAGAATGTTTCAATGACGAAGAAGGAATTAAACATATTTTGTCAGACAAAGAATGCAATGCTTTGTGTGGGGTAAAATTTGTACCTATAAGAAATTATTACGGAAGAAAAGATTATATGTTGCGTAGAAGTATTGATGCAATAACGTGCCCTATTTGCAAAGATACTTACAACAAAAACAAAATTTAGCAAAGGAGGCAATATATGATGTATTTAAACAATCTAAACGACAATATATTATCCAAAGAATATGTTAATATATTAAAGATAATCCTTTCAGCAGGAAAGTTGATAAAGAAACAAACACAGATAAAGATTGAAGAAAAATCTGCAATGAATTATGTTACGAGCACTGATTTGAATACTGAAGCTTTTATAGTAAAAAAAATAAAAAAACTCTATCCTGATGCTCAATTCTTATCAGAAGAAAGTTATAATCAGATCAATAACGAAATTTGGATATTAGATCCATTGGATGGAACTACAAATTATATTCATAGATATCTGCACTTTGGAATCTCTTTAGCGAGAGTAATTAATAACAATGTTGTATTTGCTTGTATCTACGATGTAATGAATAATGAGCTTTTTTGTGCCGAAGACGGAAAAGGGGCGTATTTAAACGGAGGTAAGATATCTGTATCTAAAAATAACAAACTAAATCAATCAATGATAAGCATTGGTGTTCCTTATGATAAAACCAAAACAGACATTATATTTGACAAAGCTAACAAAATATCAAAACTGTGCCAAGACATCAAAAGAAAAGGACCAGCTTCTATCGATATTGCATATGTAGCCTGTGGAAGAATCGAAGCTTATTTTGAATTAAATTTAAAGCCATGGGATTTCGCGGCAGGAAAATTAATCCTAGAAGAAAGTGGTGGAATAATAACAACATGGGATAATAAGCCTTTGAATATATTAAAAGAAAATTCAATCTTGGCGAGTAATAAAAGCGTTCATTTATTGGTATCTAAGATATTGTATTAAAAGAAAATTTAAAAATTTAAGTTAATTTTAAAATATGTCATTTACCGATCTCGATGGTGAATTTTCACTTCCCCCATACCGTTCTAAATAGGATAAGATCGAATAAGATAGGGTAAGAATAATTCTTGACAAAATCATTTTAAGGTCATATAATTGAAATTTACAACAATTATATCGTATAGTATTTTATCATAGAAGAGGATATTTATGAAAAAATATGAAATTTTAACAGGTGCAATAGGAATTTCTTTAATAATCTCATCAAGTATTAGTATGTCAATTTATTATGGGCTTAGAGATATGTCAATACATACAATGGATTTATTTTTTTCCATTCCATTAACAACAGGCTATATTTTGATAATTATAAGTGCTATTGTGTGTTTTTGGGATAAATTGATAAAGAAGTAGTCTGTGATATACAGCAGCGTTTATTACAATAATATATATTCTTAATTATTTGGTAATGATTATTGTCTGGTTTTGTATACTACATATTCAACTTTTTTTGGCTTAAGATCAATACATGTAGTTGTTTTTACTAATTTTTTATCATAAACAATACCTGTTCCTCCAACAACCTTTTTATCTGTTCCGTAAGTGGGAGAGATTAACCATGAGTTTCAATCTGAATGATCTGCTTCCTTTTCTATATCTATTTCCTCTCTATTTCCTTTTTCGATATAATTTATCTTTACAGATTATATATATTGTGTCATATGTGTATAGTCCTACTGTGTAAGTATAAATCGATAAGGAGAGTTTTTGATAAATGATAAAAACATATAAAATTGAACTAAGTTATAATGAAATTCTATTACTTGATGGTAAAGTTTCCGTCGAAGCACAAAAGATTATCAATAGGGCAAAAAATGAGAATATACATTGTACTGCATCAAAGATAGATATTCCCCTCTTTGGTGAGATTATCAATAACGCTGTAGAGAAAGGTATTCTAACCTGGACTACAAAATCAATAAGATCGTGCCCATTCTGTGATAAGCAGCACGATTATCAGGAATACAAAGGGACAGGCAGATATCATCAAAAAGGCGATAAAAACTTTGATAAACCGAAATATTATCATGGGTTAAAATTTAATGAGGGTAACATTATTTTTAAGGGTCATGGGGACATCTGCTGGGATTGTGCAAATAAATTTAATCTGATTAATTCCTTAATTGATTACATCATTGATAATGACTTGAAGGTTGAGATTCAGAAAAATGATTATAAAACAACAAAGTATGTACTGGATGAAGCAAAGAAATGTGGAAAGTGTCATAAAACAATCTATAGTATATATATGGGTGGAGTTAGAAATATATGGGGAAATGTAGTTAAGACAACGTGTAATCATTGTGGGTATTCTGACTTTGGAAGCTTGGCAGAGAAGCATCAATCATTAGGCGAAGAGATTATATATAATCCTGCATTCGAGAGTGATTCCCTTGTTAAGAAAATCACTGAAATGGTTAAAGAAATAAATTTAAAAAAGTTTAAAGATGACCCCTTAGAGTTTTATGAGTCAAACGCACAAAGGTTTACTTATGTATTAAGCTTCAAGAGTTTCAAAAACGGGCATGGTAATGTCATACATATTAACACTGTTAATAAAAACTATGTCTTTGATCCTTTATATGACGACGATTTCTCTTCAGATGAATTTTTTGCGAAAATTAAAACTATGCTAGATGAAGCAGGGTTTAAAAAACGAAGCTGATTAATTATAGAAAAGCCAGTCAACTACCCCGTGACTAAAGTCAGGGGCTTGAAGTAGTAAAACTACAAAGAGCCAAGTTGACTAGCCTCAGTGCAACAATAAGTTAACACTACGTTATTTAGGTCATAACAATCTGAAATATGTAGCCCAAGTTTCAGTCCATTGTTATCTACTATTAAACAGTCTTAAAGGGTTAAGGACAGTGTGGTAGATGTAAAAAGCCTTTGTAACATTGGCGATGGGTACCTTACAGGAGCAGTACCTGAACGATTTGATTTTAATCGTTATAAAACTGCAAATACAAACAAAGGAGGAACCAAGCAATGTTGGTCTATGTACTTAATCAAAATAATCAACCACTTATGCCATGTAAGCCACGTAAAGCAAGGTTACTCCTGCAATATGGTAAAGCAAAAGTCATTTCAAGGACACCATTTGTTATTCAATTAATTTATGGCAGTAGTGGTTACAAACAACACATCACATTAGGAGTTGATTCTGGATCAAAACATATTGGTCTATCTGCATCTACCAAGAAAGAAGAACTGTATTCAGCTGAAGTTGCGTTGCGTACTGACATCGTAGAGCTTTTGTCACAAAGGAGAGCTTTGAGACAAAGCAGACGCAGTCGCAAAACACGCTACAGAAAACCAGGAGTACTTAATAAGCTCCATCAGTTCAACATAAAATTAATAGTCATCTTAAAGTAGTTGCAAATACGTATAAAATATTGCCCATATGGTTTAATATTTTTTCAATAATAATAAAAATCTTAGCAAAGATGTTCGAGAGCAAATGAAAAAGATATAATGGAAGGAAATGTAATAAATTTCTCACCTAAAAGAGATAAAATTTCACCAAATCAACTTTGTATTTGTGGAAGTGAAAAGAAATACAAAAAATGTTGCGGCAAAAGATTGGATTAAATCCCCCTTTAATAATTTAAAAACAGAGCTCAAGAAGCTCCCATCTTCTCAAAGGAGGAAATGAAAATCTTTAATTACGAAAAACACTGGAGACTATTTTTGGAATATCAAATAGCTGTCAACTGCCCTACTGAAGAGCTATGTAAAAAATTTTAAAAGCATTATGATGAATATAATATACGTTGGACTTCTGGAGCGTCAGTTATAGAAGTTACTTATTTTGATTGTAAAAAAGAAAGAACGGTTTACCTTGTAGATTTCGGCAATGTATTGGTATTCGGTAGCGATAATGCTTCCCCAGAACAAATAGTGCAATTTCAAGGATTTGAGATTGATGGCAAATTTAGCGAATCGGTTTGAGAAAATTATCGTATAAGTAAAAGGAAGCTAAAAATAAAATTAGCTTCCTTTGCTATTAGAAATCATTAGATCTTTTCTTTTTTATCTAATGAAACAAAGATCAAGTGAGTTGAATCCACCAGCAATGCATTTATCTAGTTCAATATCGTATATAGTGTATCCGTATTCTTCGTATCCCTCTTCTATCAACTTCTTTATCTTTTTAATCAACTCTTTTTCGTTTTGTGCAAATTCCTTTACTACGGGCTGGATATCCTCGGGGACTTTCCCGTACGAAACATAAGGTGGATATTTTGTATCGTAGATTCTAATAACGTATTTTACAGAAGTGATATTTTTCATACATTCTCATCTCTTTTCTTATTGTTATATACTACGTACCCTCTTTGACGAATTCAATCATATCATTATCATACAATTCCTTCAGAATCGCTATGATTTTGTTACACAGAAGAACTTGTTTATATGTTTCATACAATTCTTCAGTCATTTTTTCAAATTCTACGCCAATTATTTTTCTTTCTTGTTCTTTTTCGAATTGAATCGCTTTAAGTACAGCATCATGTTTATCCCATTCAAATTCCTCTACAGCTTTATTTTTCTTATTTACAACACATATACTATTTTCAGGAGGTGTGAAATTAATATTTATTAAATACTTCATTAAAATCGAACTATTTTCGTATAAATCCATTATCTCGATGTCGCGTCCTTTTTTCCAGATCCAAATGTGGTCACCGTGTTCAACACCCTTACTGTAGCAAATATGGTTACTTGTGTGCATTTTTTGAAAAATATAACCCATAGATATGAGTTTTTTGAAATCTCCCTTAAACTTCAAAACTTCCATCATTCTTATTCCCTTTCACTTGGATAGCTAATTCATTAATACTATTTCCATAATTGCATATGACACATAAAAATCGATTTGTAAAAAGCTTTTACGAAACAAAAATTCTGTGTCATATAATTGCATAATATTAAAAAGGAGTAATCAAAGATATGGAAAACGCCTTCAAATTTTAAAAAAGATAGAAAGATTAATGACACATCATAACGAAGCTTCAAAAAGTCGGAATAGGGGTCAAAACTGGCAAATACTCTTATTGGAATTATCAGAGATATATTATAATAAGGAGACAGTTTATTTGACTAGTTTGTGCTCAATCTGATGGCGATATTTCCTGGCCGGAACCAAAATATCAAAATGATGTAATCCATGATATAATGAGCACGATCGAAAGTGAAATGATATTGGAAAATGAAGCTGATGAGATTGTCAGTGATTTCTTTTGGAAGCTGGAACTTGATGAAGAATAAGGATATAGCATAAGGAGTAATTAAAATTATGGAAAACGCCAAGAATAGAGAAAAAGTATGCACAGGTATGAAAGTAAAATTAATCACCAAGACCATCGGGGCAATGACGCTAAAAGACTTCTTAAAGAATGAATGCAATGCATCAAAATTTTATAGAGAAAATGGTTATCTGCCAGTATTAAAAATATATGAGGATAAAGTGGTAGTTGGAGACAAGATATCTGCAATTGACGTAAGATTTGATGATATTATAATTATAGAGTAAGACTAGTTTTTTGTACTTGGCTAATGAAACCTAATTAAAGGAAGGATGAGATCAAAATGATACCTAAATTAGATTCAAGTCAATTTACTTACGCAAGATACAATGCGGGTGGATGGGTAGATTTAGGGTATGGCTTTGCCGATAGATGCAATATAAATATCTATCGAGAGAATGTAAAGAAATATGCTATAGGGTACTGCGATGCAACATCCTTACCATTTCGTCAAAGAGAAGGCAAGGCGATAATGTTTGATATTGACGATGGTGGCGAATGGTTTTGGTTGCATCTTGAACAATGGGAATTTGAAAAAATATTCGAGGAAGATAATCAATAATACAGAGGAGGACTCTTATTCTAAATCCAACTATTTGATTTTACAAAAAACATAATTTATGTCATGTACTTTTAAATAATATTTAAAGATAAGTAGAGGAGGAGAAATCTAATGGGTAAGATAAAAATCAAAGTAGATAAGAAAGATTTACCTGATGAATTCATTATTGAATCCAATCGTATTAATAGTCAGGAGGATTTGAAAACGGAGCTCGGATGGCATACAGTTACACAAGAAATAATAAACAAGCTGCATATCCAGGAAAGTTTCATTGAGGAAGAAGTTGAGAATAAAAGAGAAATAAAAGTAGGGCAAAAATATAGACATTTTAAAGGTAATGAATACATTGTCTTGCATGTTGGACAAAAAAGGTTTTGGTTCTAAATGCTGATAATGGTCCTGAAAATAATAGCAGAAGAACCCAGTTCATGAAGAGGATTATTGAATTCTGCATTGAGTTTGATGTAACGGTTATATTGGCGTACTATC
>Ga0209800_10002531_pt1 | contig 16008 bp, 13 predicted proteins | sample Higcelweek8metaG_FD_187174 | JGI IMG/M metagenome (GOLD analysis project Ga0209800, IMG submission 187174) | Freshwater pond sediment microbial communities from the University of Edinburgh, under environmental carbon perturbations - High... | ecosystem: Environmental > Aquatic > Freshwater >...
CAATGCTATAAGCTCTACGAGCTATTATTGCCAACACTGCTGCCTGCTGCCTCTTGCCAATAACCGAATCTGCAATGCTTTATGCTCTACGAGCAACGTTATTATCAGTTTTTTGCTTCTACAATGCTATAAGCTCTACGAGCTATTATTGCCAACACTACTGCCTACTGCCTCTTGCCAATAACCTAATCTGCAATGCTTTATGCTCTACGAGCAACGTTATTATCAGATTCTTGCTTCTACAATGCTATAAGCTCTACGAGCTATTATTGCCAACACTGCTGCCTACTGCCTACTGCCTACTGCCTACTGCCAACTGCCTTTTGCCTCCTGACTGTTTCATAACACTGTCTCACATCATTAGTTCAACAGAGGGATCCCAGAACCGTTCATGGAATTCCAGCACACGGTCGTCTTCCACGGTGAAGCCCTCGTTTTCCAGCAGCTGCTGCATTGTTGATGAGTTGCCGAAGTGGTGCTTGCCGGTGAGAAACCCGTTGCGGTTCACCACACGGTGGGCAGGAATGAATTCCGGAACATTATGTGATGAGTTGAGGGCCCATCCCACCATCCTGGCCGATCCGGAAGTGCCAAGGTACCTTGCGATGGCCCCGTATGAGGTAATCCGTCCACTGGGAATCAGCTTCGTAACCTCATATACGCGGCTGAAAAAGCCGTCACTGTCACGCTCCGGGAGTGATGATTTCCTTGTCATCTGGCAATCTGAAAGACAGATATGTAATTGGAACTCCCTGTTTCAGGAAGATCTCTTCATAATGTGTTCTTATTGACAGCAACGGATCTCCCGGCATATCAGTGTAAAGGTCGGTGACCCTGGTGATCACCTCCAGCCCGTTTACTCGGGTCAGCTCAACAGTATAGTCATGCAGCTCACGGCAGTCTGTCTTGAGGTGCACAATACCCCCGTTCTTCAGGTATTGCCTGTAGAGGTTCAGATACTGCGGACCGGAGAGCCTCTTCTTTTCCCTTATCCTCTTCATCTGGGGATCAGGGAATGTGAGCCAGATCTCATCCACCTCGCCGGGGGCGAAGAAGGAACCTGTAACTTCGATACGGGTGCGCAGGAATGCTGCATTGGGAAGCTTCAGCTCGTGCGAATCTTTCGCTCCGCGCCACATACGCGCCCCCTTAATATCAATGCCGATGATGTTTCTGTCAGGATAATGGCTGGCCAGTCCCACCGTGTATTCACCCCTGCCGCATCCCAGCTCAAGGATTATCGGGTTGCTGTTGCCGAACCATTCGCCATGCCATTTTCCCTTGAGACCGTGGTCACGCCTGAAGACCTCCTCAAATGGCGGCTCTATCACGTGGCCGAAGCTTCTCAGCTCTGCCCACCTTGCAAGTTTGTTCTTACCCAAGTCCTGTATTATTTGGCGCTTCCCTCTTTCAGTGAGATCTTCATCCCCATGTCATATACACCAACCAGTACGGTATCTCTCATACCGTGCAGCACCCTGAAGTGATACTCGCCTGATTCGGGGAAATAGACATTTGCCTTATAGGGAATGGTTAGTTCCCTGAGATCGCCTGTGCCCTTGCCCAGCCACCGGCCTTTTTCATCGGTGACCTGTGCGTGCAGTGTGTCTGTCACCGTTGTCCCTGACGGGAAGGTGGTCAGTACGAAGAGATAGATGTTGCGGTAGGGATACTCCGTGGATGACCGCAAAGACAACTCAATGTTGTACGTCCTGACAGTGTCATCAATTGTACAGGCGTATTTTGCAGGGTCGTAGATGCTCCACTTTCCTTCTTCAATCCTGAAGTTCTCAGAGTAATGTATGCTGCGGTCGCAAGCTACGGCAGCCGCCGCAAGCATCAGGGCGGCGAAGAGGATCTTACTTCTGTTTCCTGTCATTTCTCCTTGGATATGGTCTGTTTCTGCCTTTTCCTTCACGCGGACGGCTCTTGGTCTCGAACCTGTCAAGCCCGCTGTTCTGCAACAGCAGGTCACTGCCTTTTTCCATCCTGCCGCCTGCCGGGACTGCGAGCAGGTTCTCAGGCTTGACCCCCTTGCGGTTGAGCTGGATGATCTCACGTACCCGTGCCACAGGCACAGCCGTCAGGTTAGCCGCGATGCGCGGGTCGGTAGAGTACCAGTAAACACCCGTATGTACCTCCATCTTCATGAAGTAGGCCGTTCCGCCGGCCAGCTCAAGATGAATCTCCCTTGAGGGAAATTCCTTCTGGGCATCAATATAGCAGTCAAGCTCGTAGTTGAGACAGCATTTCAGCTTGCCGCACTGACCGGCGAGCTTCTGAGGGTTAAGCGACAGATCCTGGTACCGTGCATGTGAGGTTGTCACCGAAACAAAGTTGGTTACATGGGTAGAGCAGCAGAGCTCCCGGCCGCAGGTACCAATGCCGCCGATTCTGCCGGCCTCCTGGCGGGCGCCTATCTGTCTCATCTCCACCCTGATGCGGAACTCTTCTGCCAGCACCTTTATAAGTTGCCGGAAATCGACCCTCTCCTCGGCGAGATAATAGAAGATTGCCTTGGTTTTGTCACCCTGGTATTCAACATCGCCTATCTTCATCGCCAGCCCAAGGTTCTCGGCCAGTTTCCTTGACCGAAGCATGGTTGTCACCTCAAGCTTCTTCGCCTCCTCCCACTTCTGCAGGTCAACAGGCCTTGCCTTCCTGTAGACCTTCTTCATCTCGTCGAGGACGGGCTTGACCTTCATCTTTTTCAGCTGCTCGCGAACGAGGTACCCGGTCATTGAGACATAACCTATATCATGTCCCGGAGAGGCCTCCACCGCTACTATGTCATCAACCTCGAGCCTCAGCCCGTTGACGTTGCGGTAGAATCCCTTGCGGGTGTTCTTGAAGCGCACCTCGATAACCTCGTTGCACCGGGAATCGAACGGGAGGTCGGCAAGCCAGTTGAATTCATTCAGCTTGTGCGTACCGATGCTGTGTTTTGTTTCAGGCTTTACCGGCTCTTCGCCAGGTTGTACCTGTATATCTTCATTTATCATTACGCCAGTTTAACAGTTCCGGAAGAGCGACTTCATATCACTGCAGACCGGAAGGTAAATGCAAAATTAGGAATAAATGAGCTATTTTCAAGTAATTCCCCTCAGTTACCTGATCAGTCTCATTGTCTTTAAAGCAAGGTCAAGGAAAATCATCTTCGTGTTGCCGTTGCTTTCAACATGAGCGTAAGCAAGGTTAAATTCACGGTTAAGAGCGCTGATGTTCTTCTCATTGATGAACGGGTGGAATTTCCCCGAAAATTCGTCCTCAGCCCTGGTGAGGTAGACAAGCATGTTTGCCCTGCCGTCGAAGTTCAGGATGAAGTTTTCACGGATCATCCTGAGAGCGTAGGAGAGAAAGCTCTTCTGTCTCTCCCTGCCGAGGGCGGCTGTCTCCTCCGACCAGTTGACAAGCGCATGGATGTCTCTTGTCCAGGCGGTGCGCATCAGTGTCGTAAACCGGCCAAGGTGCACTGTGGTGTTTTCATCCTCCCTTGCCAACTCCATCGCCCTGACCATATTACCGTTGGCAATGGCGGCAATCTCCCGTGCTTTGACAGGATCCATTCCTGAGGCCTTCTCCAGGTGTGCACTTAGTTCTTCGGAGGCGATTGCAGGGATCCTTATGTGCTGGCACCTGGAGGTGATTGTCGGAAGAAGCTTCTCATCCTCCTCGGAGACAAGGATGAACAGTGTTCTGGCCGGAGGCTCCTCAATCATCTTCAGCAGCTTGTTTGCCGTCTCGGCGTTCATCTTCTCCGGAAGCCATATGATCATTATCTTGAAGTCGGACTCGAACGACTTCAGGCTGAGTTTCCGGACGATCTCCGCTGCCTCTGCCACCGGTATCAGCGCCTGTTCATTGGCCACCTCCATGGCTTCGGTCCAGGTGGTAAGGGAGAACCATGGAGAACGCAGCACCATCTCCCGCCACTGAGAAATATAGGTGTCGCTCACCGGCTCGGTGCCTGATTTCTTTTTTATCACCGGGAAGACGAAGTGCAGGTCGGGATGAATAAGCTTATTGTACTTGGCACATGATGGACACACCCCGCATGCGTCCTGTGCGGTCCGGCTCTCACAGCTTATATAGCGTGCGAATGCGAGGGCGATAGCAAATTTCCCGCTTCCCTCCGGGCCATAAAAAAGCAGTGCATGACTGACGCGGTTCTCCGTAACGGAGTTCCGCAGCCTGTCAATCACTGCCTTTTGTCCTGGTATCTGTGAAAAGTTCATTTTGCCCTTCGGTTGACGAAGAGCAAATGTAGTAAAAAATAGAAGATTGAAACCTGTCAGAGCGCCGCCAGGGCCCTGTCATAATCCGGCTCCTGCACAATCTCCGGGACCAGTTCCGTGTAGACCACCTTTCCCTTCTCATCTATCACAACAATGCTGCGTGCATAAAGCCCGGCCATAGGACCGTCAAGAATATCAACGCCGTAAGCCTTTCCGAATGCGGTGTCACGGAAACCTGACAGAGTGGTGACATTGTTTATCCCCTCCGTTGAACAGAACCGACCATGGGCAAACGGAAGGTCCTTGGTGATTGCAATCACAACTGTGTTTTCCATGCCTGCCGCCACCACGTTGAATTTGCGTACTGAAGTAGCGCAGATTCCCGTATCAAGACTTGGGGAGATATTGAGTATTACCCTCTTGCCGGAAAGCTCATCAAGTGTCAGGGTGCTGAGATCTGATTTTACAAGGCTGAAGGCCGGTGCCTTGCTGCCCTTTTCAGGAAGTGAACCTGAAGTGTTTATCGGGTTACCCCTGAGTGTGATTTTCGCCATATTTTTATTTTAAAATTAGTCTATTCATTTTGATTAATGAACAAACGGAGGCAGATAAGGTTTTCTAAATTGGTTAACTTTGTACCTCAGATTAAGCAAAATTAAACAATACGGACTATGAAAATCATTGACAGCTTTAACTTTAAGGGTCTCAAGGCTATTGTAAGGGTTGATTTCAACGTGCCTCTCGACAAGCAGACACGCGAAGTCACAGATGACACACGCATTCGCGGAGCACTTAAAACAATAAGGAAAATATCATCCGATGGCGGTTCGGTTATACTTATGTCACACCTTGGACGCCCGGAAGGTGTGATGCCGAAGTATTCACTCAAACCAGTGCTTCCCGTACTGGAGAAGCTCCTAGGCATGAAGGTTGCATTCGCCCCTGATGCCCTTGGCGAAGAGGCTGCAGCAATGGCAGCAGCCCTGAAACCCGGAGAGGTCATGATGCTTGAGAATGTAAGGTTCTACCCTGAGGAGGAGGGGAAGCCCATTCTTCCAGAGACAGCAACTGACGAGGAGAAGAAAGCCGCAAAGGCAGCTTTGAAGGTGAAGCAGAAGGAAATGGCGAAGAAGCTTGCAACCTATGCTGACGTTTATGTGAATGATGCCTTCGGCACGGCTCACAGGGCCCATGCAACAACCGCCGTGATAGCTGACAACTTCGCGGAGGATAAGAGAATGTTCGGATTCCTTATCAACAGCGAGCTGGATGCAATGGACAAAGTGCTGAAAAAAGCCGGGAAGCCATTCACTGCAGTCATGGGCGGGGCAAAGGTTTCGGATAAGATAATGATAATTGATAACCTGCTCGACAGGGTTGACAACCTCATCATCGGCGGCGGAATGACCTACACTTTTATAAAGGCAATGGGCGGAAAGATAGGCAACTCCCTCTGCGAGGAGGACAAGCTCGATGTTGCAAAGGCCGTTATCGAGAAGGCGAAGGCAAAGGGGGTGAACCTCCTGCTGCCGGTCGATGGTGTCAATGCTGACAAGTTTGATGCTGCGGCAAACACATATTCGTCAGCCATCGACGATGTGAAGGACGGCTGGATGGGCCTTGACATCGGCCCGAAAAGCATCGCCCTCTTTGAGAAGGTGATAATGGACTCCAAAACAATTCTCTGGAACGGACCAATGGGAGTGTTTGAGATGGATAAATTCGCTGCCGGCACAACTGCAATTGCAAAAGCTGTTGCTGCAGCTACTGAAAAAGGGGCCTTTTCACTCATTGGCGGAGGCGATTCTGTTGCAGCCATCAACAAGAACGGTCTGGCAGACAAGGTAAGCTATGTCTCTACCGGCGGCGGTGCCATGCTTGAATACATGGAAGGCAAGAAGCTGCCCGGCATAACCGCAATCAGGGGAGAATAATGAATATCCGTCTCATACCGGCTCTGGCTGCCATGCTCCTGCTCGCAGGCTGCGGCGGCGATGATCAGATAACCTCAGGAACGATTACCCTGACGAATGAGCTGTATGACGGCGACTCCTATTATTATGCGCTGGGGCTCTCCTTTGACGAGGCGAAGGAGGTCCCCACGCTTCCTGATCAGTACAGGGCAGATATCATACTTATGGCAGGGCCAGTGTCTGACGGAGGTCCTGTTCTGCCGTTCCTTTCGGCCAACACTCTCGATGAGCCGTTTGCCCTCGTGAGTAACCACGCCACATCAGCCGAATCGGTTGCCGCCTTCAAGGCGCTGAAGACCGTGGGCTCCTATACATGGATTGACCTGGCGGCACCGATTTCTACCAACCAGGTATGGGTGGTGAAGACAAGAGATGCCAGGTATGCCAAGCTCAGGATCGTCAGCGTGACACTCGATACATCGGGCGAAGATCCCGTTGCCACCTGTACTCTCGAGTGGGTGTGGCAGCCCGACGGATCGGCAACTTTCCCGGCGAGGTGATAAAAACTCCCGCAGCCGGTGATATCTTCACGGTCTCCGATGAACGGACGTTTGAAAAGCTGGCATTGGAGATATTTCGTCTCCAGGCTGCCGGATGCTCCGTTTACAGTGAGTATCTGAGACTTCTTGGAACGGACCCTGGAAAGATCGGCTCCATACTGACAATCCCCTTCATGCCCATATCCTTCTTCAGGGACCATACTGTGCTGACAGGTAACGGCCCTGCTGCCAGGGTGTTCCTGAGCAGCGGAACTACCGGCATGAAACAGAGCCGCCATCATGTAAAGGATCCGGAGATATATGACAGGGGCCTTGAAGAGACATTCAGGCTGTTCTACGGCGATCCTGCCGGATATGCCATAATGGGACTCCTTCCATCCTACCTGGAGAGGGAGGGTTCATCACTCATCTATATGGTAGACAGGCTTATAATGCTGTCGGGGAATGATATTGGAGGATTTTTCCTGACTGACCATGATGCATTGTTCAGGGCTATTGAAAGGGCACGTGCCGCAGGGCTGCAGTTAATGCTGATCGGGGTCACCTTCGCCTTGCTGGACCTTGCGGAGCGGTATCCCCGCGACCTGTCAGACCTGATCATAATGGAGACGGGAGGGATGAAGGGGAGACGGCAGGAGATGATCAGGGAGGAGGTGCAAGGGATCATTATGAAAGCCTTTAAAGTCAGTTCGGTGCATTCGGAATACGGTATGACCGAGCTGCTCAGCCAGGCTTACTCGAAGGGTGACGGACTGTTCATGACTCCGCCATGGATGAAGGTACTGATACGCGACAGTCATGACCCCTCTTCACATTCTTCGGAGGCAGGCGCTTCAGGCGGCATCAGTGTCATTGACCTGGCCAACCTCTGGTCATGCTCCTTCGTCGCCACGGCTGACCTGGGAAGGATGCACCCCGGAGGAAAGTTCGAGGTGCAGGGCAGATTTGACGAGGCAGATATACGGGGGTGCAACCTGCTTGTTAGTTAGGTATAATATTCATTGATTCATTTCGTATAGCAGAAATATGTTACTGATTACAACTCGATCAACTTACACAATGATTTCCATAGGAACATAGAAGAACTGCTGCTAAGGACTAGTTCCAACGGTGCTTATGAATACAGGGTTTGGTTATTCAGGTCATTTGACAGATCATTAATTTTTAAAGCGTTAGTTGCAGAACGTTTAACTGTCTTTTTTATTTGTAGGGGACATAAACACCAACCCTCTAAAAAACACAACCGCAAGACATACTATTACCATGAATGGTAAGTCATTCAAGAATTCACCCCACGTTATAGGATTATCACTAAAAATAATCCATCTCATCATTAGCAATAATTCTAAAACAATAAAAAATATAAGAAATTGAATTAAAAATTTAAGATATTTATTTTTCATTTTTTTCTAGAATTATTTTTTATAACCCCCATATATAGAATACCCTGTTGTTCCATAATTTCCCCATCTTGCCCACGTTCTTACAGTATTTGGCACCCCTCTAAATACCCCGCTGGCAGCTCCAAATGTAAGAACGTCCACACCTGCAACCACGCGGTCAATAGTTGTAGCAGGATACCCAAACATATCTACTCCTGTAAAGACAGTTTTAAAATCATTAGGAATACTCACAAGAGGATTTATTAAAGTAAGTGGGGACAGAATTTTGCCTCCATTTTCTCGCACCCAAAAATCAACATCATATCCTCCAAGCAATTGTAACCGAAGTCTAAATTTATCTTCCCATGTTAATTTAGTATTATTTTCAATCTGACTTCGTATATATTTCCTTGTGGCTTCTTTTTGTTGTTGTTTAGTCTGAACATCGTGCTGAAGCTGATTTAGTAAACCAACCATTAAGCCGCTTGATGCGCCTTCCATGAAGTCTCCTCCGGCAGCCCATGAACCCACACCTCCTGATATTGTGGAAAATGCAAGCTTACCTAATTTAGTATCCGTTATTCCTAAAGCAGAAGCGCCATGTCCTGCCCATGAACCTAATGCCCCAGATGCAAATCCATTCCAGAAATCGCCACCATCAATAACAGATGTGCCTCCCTGAATTAATCCGTGGGCCAACCCTCGTCCTACTTCATTCATAAACGTTCCTGTTCCGCCAAATAATTCACCAACACCGAATGTTGCGGCTCCTGATATTGCGCCGATACCTGCCGATTTTCCAAACTGGTTCCAACTCCAGTTATTAAATCCTCCATCGCTAGATGCGACACTAGCTGTGTACGAAGCACCACCAATTACAGCACCCCAACAAGCAGCATCCAAGACAGGCCCTATTCCTGGTAAAAACAGGGAGAATATAAACTCTCCATCAGGATCTGTGTAGATTAATGGGTTATTGAGGCAATATGCGTACCTGTTGAAATTTTGCGTAAGGTCTGGAGCCTGAACATAATTATCAGGGCCGAGGAACATGGCCAGGAGAGGATCATAGATCCTTCCGTTCATGTTTATCAGCTCAAAATCAGTAAGATGCTCATGACCCGTAAAACCACGACCGAGTAGCAAAGTCGAATTAACATTATTGTAACTCCAGTCCAGCGGATTGCGCTTTCTGCCCCACGGATCGAAATTATTCATCTCCGCTATGGCTCCGGTGTGGTTGGTTATAATATCGATAGATCCTAACAGATCGGTATGGATATAATAATATGTTGTTTGTGTTGGTTTTATTTCAATAACCGCCACTGTGCCGGAAGGGCTGCTGATATAATAGAGCTCACGAGTTGAGGTTCCGATAACCTCTTTTTCAAAGCTGCCAAGAGCATAATATTTTGTTGATACGACGCTGCCGTTGGAGGTTATAACCTGTTTTGTCCTTTGTTGATCAGGTGCGTATGTCCATACAGCCTCTTTCACGTTCGTTCCAACAGTATGCTTCAGGCTCTGGGTCTTGTTAAAGGGCGTATATGCCAATGTCTGTTCCGGCAATGATGTCATTAGCAAGGTGGGGCTTATGATGCTGTCGGGAGCATGAGTACGCTTGCCATAACCATAAGTTCCAACATCTGTTTTAAAAGCTATATTACCTTTTCCTGACAGGTCATAATTGACATTATACCCATTGGGACCCACCTGGTATTTCTTCAGCCGGTCCTGATTGTCATACTCAAATGATTCAAGAACAAGTCCTCCCATAGTGTTACGACCTTTCCGTGAGGTCATATTCCCGGTAACCGGATCAAAAACATATGTCCAGTTCTGTAAGGTTGATCCTGCGGTTGTTATGACAGACTGAGGCATGCCATAAACGTCATATCCAAGGACAGTGGTTTCACTGTTATTTCGCAGGGTGTAATTATCAATAACACCATATTTGTTCTGCGAATTGCCTTTCCACACCAGTAGATTATTAACAAATACCTGATCCTGATATCCAAATGAGTTATATGTATATTTTTCAGTCACCTTGGAGTTTGTGACAGCTGTCTCCAGGTCTCCCTTGTCATTGTATGTAAAACTACGTGTAAAAATATTCTGGGCATCAGCCTTTTGGGTGACAGCTGAAATTCGGACCAAGTTATCATATGTATAGCCTATTTCTGTTCCCTCATTGGTATAGGTTTTTGAAACCTGTCCGTTGGTCGGATGGTAGTCATAGGTTTTTATAAGGCCCGTATTCCAGGTTTCAGTTATAAGCCTTCTTTTTGTATCATATCCAAAGGTGACTTTATTACCTTTTGCATCGGTCTGATCCAATAATTCACCAAAGCCGTTGTAGTTATACAGGATAGTTCCAGCATCAATATCCAGAAGTTTTTTCTGATTACCATAGTCATCATATTCAATTCTTGTAATGCCTGACGGAGATTCAATTCTGTCAATTTGTCCCTCGGGATTATAGTGGTAAATAATTGTACCCCCAGGCTCCGTGACCCTTATTTTTTGTCCGGCGGCATTCATTTCAGTTTCATAATTCCTGCCTGCAACTGAATAGCCTGTTTTAAGAGGGCTGTAGGAAAATGATTTTACAACATTATTTGGTGTAATGGTTTCTGTGCTTATCCGGCCATAGCTGTCATAATCTAATGTTGCATATTGAGGTCTGTCGTCTCCCTCAAAATATGGCTGGTATTTCTTCTTAAGCCTTCCCTGGTTGTCATACTCACTGTCTGCCATAAGATATCTGCCACTGAAAGAAGTTGTCTTCTCCCTTAAAACCCTTCCTGACTGGTCAAAGTAGATAATTGTTGTTGGTTTGCCGGGGGAAGAGGTTTCTTCATAGTAGAGTTCACCGAGACCAAGAATATTATTAGACCATCCGCGCGAAATGCTTTTTGACGTACTGTCAGGATATGAGACCTTAATGACCCTTTGGGCAGCGTCATATCTGTAAGAGGTTGAAAGATTATTAAAATCCGTTTCTTTTAATAGCTTCCCGGATATGGGATCATTCTCATATTTTGTAGTCTGGCCAAGGTTATTTGTGGCGGTCTGTACAAATCTGGCTTTGCCAGGTTCATATGCCATGCTTCTGGCTTTGCTTACAGAGCCAGAAGTTGTAGATTCTGACAACAGATTGCCCAGGGCATCATAACCGAATGAAGTGACCACTGACGGAGAAGAACCGAAGTAGGATGTGGAGGTCGTTAAAAGATTTTTGCTATCATAAATTAATGATCTGGTCCTTATAATTGTCGTGCCACCCGCTGTGTTGGTGACGGATATACTTCCGGGCGAGCCGAATGAATTGAAGGATGACATATTCTCGGTCACACTCCTGACAACCGAAGAGGTGGCGTCAAGGTACTGTGTGATTCTCTGTGTCAGATTACCATATGTGTCGTAAGTAACATTTGTTTTCTGAGCAATATTGTCTATCCGGTTCTTGCTCAGCGTTACAGATGGATAGGTAAAATATCTCCTGTTATTATCCAGTTGGGTAAATACCTGTGTGTATTCAGTCTCCGAAACCGGATTATTGTTTATAAACGATTGTGACTGCCAGGGATATGTTACATAAAGTGATGGATGATAGTTATAACGAGTTATAGTACTGTCTCCAGTAGTCAGGTTTTTGGAGGACACAGTTGAAAAGCCAAGCAACCCTCTTCCCTGACGGTGCGCTTTCAGGTTTGCATAGCGAAAGCGGGTATCGGCCAGTGTTTTGGCAAGATTTTTATCTATCAGCTCCAAACGGGATACCACTTTTGCCGGAAACACTATCTGCTGAAGTGGGAAAGTAAGGTTTTCCGTTTCGCGGTAATAGGTTAGGCTTCCAACCAGTGAACTATAGGTAAACCGGGCACCAATATTAGCTGAAGTGGTTATTTCTTTAACAAGATTATGTTGGTCGTTCTTTAATATCGTCAGAACATGCTTATAATCAGTATCATATGCTCCGTAAAACTCGGGTGTTCCGTCAAAGTTGATATCTGCAGTCTTGGAAAAATCAAGCTCTTTATTATATAATGACATATAATTGAGCTTCAGGCCTGAAGAGACGTAAAGCCGGTTGTGGTAAACGCTGAACTGGCTTTCAACTTCTCCCGTGGACTTGTTAACGCAATACAGATAATTCTGTGCCAGAAGGTCGGTCTTCCCGTCCGCATTAAAATCAAAAGGAAAAAGACTGTACCCCCATCCTCCATAGGTTACTGTGGACGGGATTTCGAATGGTACCGGACGAGGAAACTCCGGCCCGGTAGAACTAATAAAATTGGTGCCTGTAGAAAACAATATTGTTATTAGATATTTGGGCAGAGGTACGGCGGATTCATCAATTCTTCCCACTACAAGATCCGTCAATCCGTCGCCGTTGAAATCACCCGGGGCGATGTCCTCTGAATCTGAAAGAATATATCCCAAGCTCTTTCTGGAAGATGTAAAGAGCTTAGTTATAGGGTTATACTCATAAGTATCAATATAATATTTGGAAACAATAGTTATAATATCATTTAGGCCATTTCCATTATAGTCACCAATAAACAAATGAGATGGACTGCCAAGATTAGGCAAAGTAGTTACAGTTACACCCTGTATTTGAACTATATTTTTATTATCATCAAGAAAAAGAAAATCGTTATCACCGTCTCCGTCCAGGTCGGCCAACCTCATTTCCCTGTCATCTGATTGATTGTATAGATCCCTTCGGAAATATGTTTGCGTGAGGTCATTATTTATTAGTTTATAAGCAATAAAACTGTTTAGAGTGTACGAGTACAGATCACAACAAGTATCTGGTTCTACCGGGTCAATAACATCGATTGACACTTCATTGCTAATGACATCCCCCGGCGGTTCATCACACGGCCTGCAATTGGTCTCATATTCAACTCTTTCAAATGTTTCGAAAAAGACTTCATCGGTCCCGTCACTGTCAGAGTCCCCAATTGTCAAACCTTTGAAATTCAGTCCCACAGAACCACTATCTGCTGTAACATAATTGCCGTTATTATTGATTAATATCTTCCACTGATCAGATGAATACCATGTTGATTTGTCCGGGATAGTAATCATATCTGCCATCCCGTCGCCGTTGAAATCACCAGGAAAGAATTTCTCATTCAGAAGATTAATAGTAGTCCCTTCTGTTAAGAAATGAGTAGCTGGTGCTGCATACCTGTCGATCATCAGGCTTGCAAGAATACTTCCGTCGGGTCCTATTTCCCGTATTTCATCCAGATATGAAAGCTGATCGAAATAGTACTTAAAGGAATACTCTCTGAAATTATTATTATCTACGGTTATTAATATTCCTCTTAACAACAAGGATTGTTCTATATTATACCCTCTCATGAAGATATAGTTATTGTCCGTCCGTTTGTCATAGAGGAAAGTTACTGTGTTATATGGTTGAAGCCCGGTTAACGAGTTTCCTGTATACTGGATATTTTTGAGGTATGTTTGATTTGGATATAAAGGAAGACGATCATAATTATATACTAAGTAATTTCCAAACTGATCTGAGGTTTTATTGATATAAAAAACAAGACTTGAGGTATTGGCGCCGAAATTGATCTTTGAATTTGCAGTTCTCCCGTATTCAATCGTTTTGCCATCCTTTGTCTTTACCTCAAACCATTCGGTTCCACTTCCAAAGGTGCCGTAGAAAGTTATAGTAGAAAAGGTCTCATTTTCAGTTTTATATATAGCTCCGCTAGTTGCATGTGTTCCGCTGATCAGCACCAGCCTGTTGCCATCAATAGCGAACTGTCTGTCAAGGTATGAGGTTATCCCTGTCTCGCTCTTTGCATAGTAGGGCAGATCTATTATAGATATTGCCGATAGTCCTGATAAGCTGAAGCCCATACCCAGGATTCCATTTCCTGCCTGACTGTTGTATGTCACAGCAAGCTGGGGAACCATACCTCCTGTTCCATCAGGCAACCTCAACGGAATTGTATAGGTCGCCCCACCGGATGAGTTTACGTCCGGAGCCCCAAGGTTATATCCGGCTGGCAAAGAAGTCAGAATTGTTCCGGTTGGAGGAGTATCCGTTGTGCCGGTATAGGTTGCTGGAAGGATAATTTCCGGGGAAGTACTTGCTGAAAATGAATTTCCCGTTGATGGGGTGTAACTGAAACCGGGATTAAGGACTACAGCATCTCTAGCCGTTTTAACCTGGGTTCCTGTTAAGGAAGAATTTAATATCAGAACACCAGGGTCCTGAGCATTAAGTGCAATATTAATGCATAAAAAACATGCAAGAAGGAGAACCGATTTCATTTTACTTGCTCTTAATAATTTTATAAGAATAAGATTCGGATCCAATTAAAATCCTCATCACATAGACCCCGTCCTCAAAGGCCGATAAATCAATCTCATTTTCCGCTTCAAGATTATCAAGCCGGTGCATTATGACTCCCTTTATACTGTAAATAGTGATACTTTTGGGAGAAACATCAGAGTAACCATCGATGCTGATAATCATATTTGTTGTCGCGGGATTCGGATAGATTGCTATTCCTTTCTTTACTTCTTGTTGTTCCTCAAGTTTATCAGGGTCAACAGGGAATGTCAGCTGCCCTGATTTCAGAGCTGTAATTTTAAGAGTTCTGGAAGTTCGGTTTCCGTTGTTATCATAACTGAAACTTATATGACTTTGCGCAGAAAGTGACAGTGATAATCCAAGGAATAAAGCCAGAAAGAATAACCTGGATTTCATGATTATATTTTTTATTTGGTCATGGGTTACTTTTCATTAACTTTTGCAGAGAGACTATTTATTTTGTTCTCCAGTTCTTCAATTCTCTTCTGCTGCTCCTGGATTGTTGTGACCATAATAGGAATCAGTCCTATATAATCTATCCCCAATATTCCATCTTCTCCTTCGTAAACCAGATCGGGGTATACTTCTTTTAGTTCCTGGGCAACAAAACCGTATTTTGTCTTCCTGAAAAAGTCACTTTCCGGATCATAATATTTTTTCACAGAGGTGCTGTCTTTTGATGAAAGTTCCCTTTGTTTGAGATTATATTTGACTGGATTTAATGCATTAAATTTGTTCTTGTTATCCGCAGTTTTGAGGGCGACTATATTTGTCTTGATTTTTTCATCTGAGCTGGTGACCAGATTGGTGGCATACCAGATGCTGCCCGTAATATGAATGTTACCGTAGAAGTAGCCTGCATACTTTCCTCCTACTTGAATATCACCATTTGTGGTCCCAAAAACAGCAGCGCCATTGTTGCTCCCCTGTAGATATCCATAGACCCCGTAGTTAAATCCACTGCTTGAATTGCCTACTACTCCATATACTCCGTAGGCTCTTCCTGCCGTGTATACTGTCGAACTGTAAGCGGATGCCCTTAATCCGTAACTGTAATTTGATGCTCCGATATTCGCAATTGCATTTATTCCACATAAATGCACGTATGAGGAACTACCTTTTTCAATAAGTGAATAAATCGTTCCCCCGGAGGTTGTCTTATTCCCGCCATAAAAGCTGGCCTCGTACGAAGTGACCCCCTGACTGTTAAGAGCAAATGATGACAATGGTGTGGTCGCCGTATATTTAATACCGACATTACCATTGCTAAAAACCTTTATCTGGGCATTTAAGGTTACAGATACCACAAGTACCGTCAGAACAAAGGATCCTTTTAATAAACAGACATTTGTTTTCATGATAAAGTATTGATCGTTAGTTAATAGGTTGTCAAACAAAATTAACCGTTTCGTAAGCTATACTTTAAACAATAAGGGTACAGACACTAAATTCGTAATAAAATTAAATCAGAGATTTGTTATAAACAAATTTATTTTTAGTTTTTTCATAGGAAAAAGAGACCATTAAGGATAGTAATTGCCTCTTCGTTGCAAAGGCATGTAAATCTCT
>Ga0209800_10002535_pt1 | contig 15995 bp, 17 predicted proteins | sample Higcelweek8metaG_FD_187174 | JGI IMG/M metagenome (GOLD analysis project Ga0209800, IMG submission 187174) | Freshwater pond sediment microbial communities from the University of Edinburgh, under environmental carbon perturbations - High... | ecosystem: Environmental > Aquatic > Freshwater >...
TTGGTAACATTGGAGGGCAAAACACACTTTGATTTGGATACTGAGTATATGGATCAGGTCTTGCAATTCTTTCAGGCCAACTAACTCACTTTTAAAATGCCCTCTATTTCTTTCATCTCTGTATCAGAAAAACCTTGTCTATGACCTTCTTCACTATTACAGTGGGTATCTTCATATATTGGTTTGATATGCATATGATAGTGCATAATAGTTTGACCAGCCTTTTCTCCATTATTTTGATTAATCAATATTGCTTCAGGATGTAATTCAGCCTTTATCTTGTTAGCCATAATTCTGGACACCTTCATTACTTCACACAGAGTTTCTTCAGGGGCTTCATGAATGTCTTTGTAATGCGCCTTAGGAACAACTAAGAGATGCCCCTTGCTCAAAGGTTGAATATCTAACCAAGCAATAACCGAATCGTTTTCATAGAGTTTGTAACAAGGAATCTCCCCCTTTATGATTTTACAAAAAATACAATCATCCATACCTATTATTCCTCTATAACTATAGCCATAGCAGGACATGCATCAAATGCTTGTCTTACCTTTACCTGTATCTCAGGATCTGTAATCTCTACCCCTTGATACTCAGGTTTAACATCAACTACTCCATCATCTTTCATCTCAAATACTTCAGGACATATAGCTACACATGATCCACATACTGCACATTTAGACTTGTCTATAGATACTTTCATTTCAAATATGTTTAAAGATTAGATAGGTATATTGTCACAAATAACTAACAATAGGTCAATTACAAATATCCTTCGGCTTGCTTTTTGAATGCCTGTGCATATTTACCATTCATAGCTAGGAGTTCTTTATGGGAGCCTTCTTCGACAATTCTTCCCTGATCAAGTACAACAATTCTATCTGCATTTCTTACCGTGGAGAACCTATGGGAGATTATAATGACTGTTTTATTATCAAAGAATTTATATATTTTATTAAATATCTTGTACTCAGATTCTGCATCTATAGCAGATGTAGGTTCATCAAAGATTGCAACAGGAGCATCTCGGTAGAAAAATCTAGCAATAGCTATTTTCTGCCTTTGACCTTTACTTGGTTGAATACCACCCTTAAATCTTTCACTCATAATTGTTTTGTATTTCTCTGGATATTTCTCAATGAAAGAATGGGCATCTGCACCCTCAGAGGCTTCTTTCACTTGATCTCTATCCATAGGCTTCATTGACTTCCCTATGTATATATTTTCTTGAGCATCTAATTCCCCGTAGAAATTGAAATCTTGGAACAGTATTCCTAAATTCTTGTACCAATCATCCAATATTATATCCTTCATATTCTTGTCATTAATCATAACTTCACCTTCCTGAGGATCGTAAATTCTAGCTAAAAGCTTTACCAATGTAGATTTACCAGCACCATTCTCTCCAACAATCGCAATCTTTTCCCCAGCCTTTATACTCAATGAGAAATTCTTCAAAATCTGTATATCGTTATTTGGATAATGGAAGGAAACTTTCTTTAATTCAATGGTCGGAGGTGTAACAAGTCTTGGCAGCTTGTATTCACCATCCTTGATCTTTGGTTCCATTTGGAAGAATCCGTATACATCTTTAACTTTCAAAACAAAATCTCGATATGCAACGAACTCCGCAAAGAACGATTCAACCGCACCATAGAAGCTACTTACGGCTCCCATATAGAAAGTGGTATTACCTAAGGTTATTAGTTTTGACAAGAACAGTTGGAAGACTTGAATATATCCAACGAATATAACGACGTTACTGAGGATAGACATAAGAAAACCACTGGTGGAATCTTGCTTAATGATCTTAACTAGGCCAGAATTGTAGTAATTAAAAAAATCTGTGAACTTTCTATCTAAAAACTTGTACGCTCCTATTATTGATATTTCTCCAATAGTCTTAGCATCCGAAAGTTCTCCTGCCATCCAATTACTTCTTCTTCGCCTCGTTAAATGATCATCATTGGTTTGCCATTCAAATTCCTTTTTAAAGAAATATCTTCTCTGAAGGTAGAAGACTATAGAAGCAACCAAGATCATTGGGATAACGATAGGGACGACACTAGCAATAATAGCGCCCGATACAAAAATCTTAACTATTGATGCAATTATTCTAACAACACTATTTCCAACCTCTGTAACGTAACCAAGCCAGTCATTTACTTTCTGAAGTGCATTAGCGACGTCTGGATATTCAAGAGTCTGTACTCCAAGATAGTTTATCTTTTCATACTCCATCTTGTTCAAATATGAGTTTGAAAGCCTTCTAATTACTCTACTTGAATAGGCTCTAAGCTCTCCAACACCTGAGAAGAAAACATCAATACCTAGAAGTATTACTAAGAAGGGAATTAGATCCGCAACTGTAGATCCATCATTTGATATTAAAAGAAGAAGTTTGTCTATTAATTTTGCAATAACATATGTATCAATCAAGCCCCTCAAATTTCGAAGTATCTCGCATATCAGGGAAAGTATAGTGGCACTCTTAGAGATACCCCAGCTTATTTTCATTGACCAAAGAGAAATCTTTATATACTCCTTTAACGTTACATCGCTCTTTTTCTTCATAGTAAAAAGGCTTATGTTATAAGGCAAATACTACCATCCAACCCCATTTTGAGTCAATATTGTATACAAAAATATATTTTGCTATAATATTAATAGAAAAATACCAATATTCCCAAGACTTTGCAAACGGATTCTCCCTGTATGAGCCTTTATTTCTCAAATATTTTACATAACCCCTCCCTAGGATATACACTGTAAATAGAAATAAATTAAACCCTCTTTCTATGACTCCTACACCCAAAGCTCCACTCTCGATATTAGCATGTGCATCCGGATTAAGTTTTGCAAAAAGGATAGAAAAAGAATTAAAGAAAAAGCACGGAGAAGAAGTACACCTCATAGATTCAGAAGAGATGCATTTTGCCAGTACAGAACTTAAGACAGTAATCAATGAAACGATAAGGGGGAAAGACGTATTCATAATACAAGATTGCGAAAATCATTCAGAGGGTAGATGTACAGATCAAAATCTTAGAGCCCTATATACCATGGTCGATGCATGCAGAAGATGTGATGCCGAAAGAATAACTACAGTATTACCATCATACCCATATGCAAGACAAGATAAACAATCGGGAAGAGAAGGAATTACTGCAGCCAGAATTGCGTATGAATTAGAAGGTGATGGAAGTGTAGATCATATAGTGACAATAGATTTACATAACTCCGCTATACAAGGATTTTTTAGAAGAGCAAAAATAGATAACCTCATGGGAGGATATGTTTTGATTCCAGTATTAAAGAAAATGATTGAAGACAAAGAGAATACCGTAATAATGCCAACTGATTTAGGTGGGGCAAAACGGGCTAACCACTATGCTCAGACCTTAAAAACTGATATCGCCTTCACTTACAAGACAAGAAACTATTGCAAAGCTAATGTAGTTGATAATATATCCATACTTGGTGACGTTAAAGGCAAAGATGTATATATCGTAGATGATATGATTTGCACTGGAGGGACATTAGTGAAAGCTTTGGAAGAAACAAAGAATATGGGTGCGAGGAAAATAGTGGCTGTTTGTACGCATGCGCTTTTTAACGGTCCCGCTGTTGAAAGATTCCAGGAGGCATATGACAAAGGATACTTAGACCTGGTTATTGGAACAGATAGCACATATCATTCAAAAGAATTTCTAAAGTCAGCACCTTGGTTTAAAGAGGTTTCAGTTGCGAGTTATTTCGCAGAAACAATAAGTAGGGTAAACCAAAGGAAATCAATAACTGATCTATTTGATTAAACAGGCTTATCCGGATTTGGAACCTCATGCTTACCAAAGAATTCGATAGCTACCCTTAACTCTTCCTTGTCCTTAGCATATTCTTCCAAAGAGACCTTTTGCTTCCAAGCCTCATATGCCTGTAGTACTGCCGTTGCCCCAGCCTTAGTTCCCATTGGATGAGAGTGTACACCTGCTCCCATTGTAGTTATGAAATCTTGAGTACCCATGGTATCTAGGAATTTCCCAATTAATAGCGGGTTTAAACCACCAGATATAATTGGACACATCTTTTTAGTAATTCTCCAATATCCTAAATTACTGTAATCTTCTCCTTGAGTTTCCTTTTGTATAGCTAATTGTAAATCATCATCTTTCTCAGGAATCTCAGACCATATCTGTTTAAAGTAATCACCTTCTGAATACAATTTCAACGCATGCTTTGCTGCCATTATATCCTCTTTTGGAGAGCCCGCCATTTTACCAATACCTGCGGTACCCGTATGAATTCCTGAAGCACCTGCTAGTCTAGCGAACTTGGTTAATACTGGGACTGTATATCCTATTGGATTTTCATCTCTAGTAAATGCTCCATGCCCTGCTCTATGGAAGTGTAAGAATACATTTGGATATTTTCTTCTAATTGTTTGTATTGCCATCCATCCTGCGGTTATACCATCTACTAGAAATGCATAGCTTCCAAGCTTCATCATAGATTGAATGTAGTCAGCCTTTTTTATCATGGTATCGTAATCAGAAGAGGATATATTGAAAGAGTGAACTTTTGTTTTACCTGTTTCCTGTTCTACTCTGTCCATTGCATGTCTAACATCTTGTACCATTCTGTCATATGGGCAGAAGTCTTGATCTGCTTGTGGTTCATCATTCTTAACAAAGTCTCCACCTCCTGACCAGAAGTCGTAACAAAGTTCAGCATACTCTGAGGAGGTTAATCCTATCTTTGGTTTAATGATACTTCCAAAGATCGGTCTTTCCTGAATATTTAGATATTTCCTCATATCGTCTATGGTATATTCCGGGCCATCGTACTGTACTAACATCTGGGGAGGGAAATATACATCTAGAAGTTTACATACTTTTACACTTGCCATACCAAAGATATTACCCGCTATGAAGGTCATTATATTCTGAACATTTCCACCTCTATCAAATATTCTCCATGGGTATGCAATCCATACTAAGTTATTCTTTTCATCTATCCGATATACCAAAGCATCTAGGCTTTCAGAAAATGCAGTTGCTGTCCCTATCTTTACGAATGATCCTGTTGAGGATTCAGCAGCTACTTCGCTTGCAATTTCTACTAGGGTATCTTCATATCCTTCTAACCTAAATACAGCCAACATATATTGGCCATTAAAGACATTAGGATTTCCTATCTGAATATATTCTTTTTGCATTTTGGGCTCAGGACAGTTTAGTAATTAACTATACTATACTTAGTATGTGAATTCTAGATTTTGGCCATCATCCCTTATCATTGCAGCTCCGTCTAGTGATCCAGTAAATCTCTTTGTATATTTCGTTCCATCCTCAAACTTCATCTCTACATCAAATGACATTGTTATATTAATATCATCTCCTGTCACTCCTGCATATTCCAAGACTTTTGCACTGTAGTAGTGTCCTGTACTTTCCATGATAGCGGTGTAGTTAAAGGATCCCAGATCTTTAATGATGATTAAGAAATATGGCATAGAGGTCCCACTTGCAGATACTTCATCGTAGAAAGCAGGTACTCCATCTACCACATTGTATGTTAATGTCTTCCCACTATCTTTCATATCTGCTGATTGGATAACATCGTCCATAGGGCCAAAGATATAGTTGTAGCTACCCAAATTTGCGCTGATATGTTCAGGTTTAATTATGACTACCTTTCCTTTTTTGTTTCCCTCTACCTTAATATTTTTGACTGTTAGCTCTGTAATCTCATCTATATGGTAAAGATTAATTGTAGGCCATATCTTTATATGTGTTAGATTTCTTGTTTTATCTCCTTCCTCCGTGCTAAATGACGATGCATAGCCACCATTTTGCATCATGGAAACTTTCTTTTCTATTTCTTCGGTGTTGGTTATGGTTTTGCTGCTACCCGAGGAGACATTTCTAACAACAGAGAATGTCACTCTAACAAGGAAGATTATGGGAAGAATGAGTAGGAGCAAGGAGATTATGATAGCTATTATGATAATGATTCGTTTTTTGTTTTTTTCCATTTGGATATATATGTAAAAAAAATTAATTTGATAATGTCTTTGATAAATCTAAAATATTTTCCATTACACTCCTGGATACCCCAAGTTGAAAAGTAATCTCTTGCAACTCACCGCTTGCAATATTCCATATATCACCATAATTTACTATCTCCTTTTCGGTAAGCCGTGCTTGCGCATCTTTAAATCCAGTTAAATAACGGATTAATTGTCCATTTATTGTTCTTTGTGTTTCTAGATACATGTATTTAGCATGATCCGCATCCTTTTCCTCATACAATCCAAATAGTCTATTGAAAAGGCTTCCTTTCTTCATTGATTCTTTTTCTTCAAATTCAGATCTTTCTACTTGTTCAACTTGTCTTTTTAATTCTGAGAATCCGTGAATGCAAAGAGAACCTTGAGATAAGAGTTTGATCCTGTAATCAGGATTTAGCTTTATATTACAACCGTCTAAATCACTTATACTACCTGCATGCATTCCTTGGGTTTGCTCTAACGCTGTGGAATCAAATATCCCTAAAGTTTCGACAGATTTAGGATCCCGTACCCCTTGAGCATATAGCATAAGGATTGGTATCGTGAGCGCATAATATGACAAGATATTTTTTTGCCACTCCGTAGGATACTCCGCTACCATTCTATCAACATATTCTTGATATTTTTCTCCCTCTCTTATATCTGTATCTATGGGAGCTTTTGGATTAACAAAGTCAAAATAGGGGACTTCACTATGTGTAATGTTTTCTGTGGTACTAGGTTGCAATATATCCATATTATTATGAATTCATCTTTAAATATCGGGGCGACACGACTTGAACGTGCGACCTCTTGCACCCCATGCAAGCGCTCTAGCCAACTGAACTACGCCCCGCTAATAGGCATATTTTACACCAATTATAATCCTAGTTCACTAGATCTTGCCTTCATAGCATCTAAAGATATATTAACAAACTCTTCTAGGGAAATACCTGTCTTTTCAATATCCTGTATAAGATCTCGGCGGACAGCTCTAGCAAATTCTTTCTTCTTTAATTTTCTTAAAACCGTATCGGAAGTAACAGTAGCAATCTTCTTATCAGGCATAACCAGAGCACAAGCAACTAAAAAACCAGACAAATTCTCAGCCGCAGATAAAGCATAATCTAAATTATTCTCTCGGTTCTCAGACACTCCGGGGTTCTCCTCATAGTGAGCCTTAATTGCATGATATACATCATCATCTATATCTATACCTACTTCCAAACCTTCCTTTTTCAAAATATCGTCAAACTCAACCACATGCCTTGCTGGATCTTTTCCAACATAGTCAAAGTCCAAATCATGAAGTAATCCGGAAAGCCCCCATTTCTCCTCATGTTCGCCAAGTCTATTAGCTACAGCTTGCATGATGATATCACTCTCAATCATGTGTAATTTAAGCCATGGGGTAGTTACATATTTATCTATTAACTGCATACATCTTTCTCTAGTTATCATATTCTTATACTTAAAATTTAAATATCTAGGGAAGCCAAACTAATTCTTAGCCTATCGGCATCTACAAATGGAATGGTTACCATCCCATATCTTCTAGCTTGCCTAATATTGTCCTTTCCATCATCTATATATGCCATCTCTTCTCCTACATTGCCTGTTACATTTAGGAGATTGTCGAACGCAGCATCAGAGGGTTTAGACAAACCAGTATCTTCAACAAGGATAACATTATTGAAATACTTCAAGAAATCGTACTTTGCATTAAGAATGTTAATAGCTTGTTTAGAAGTATTGGAAAATAGATACAACTTGAAATCTGTTTCAAACAAGTCTTTAAGCAACTCAACCATATCCTCATTTATGTGATGCGTATTGGAGTCTAAGATGACGCCATTAAAATCAAATACTACGCTCTTAATCATTTACAATTTTATTTCAACTATTACTTGGTTAGGGCTTATACCTGCACTCAATTTGTAATCCAAATCTTCTGTCATACCAGAAATAGTATAGATGCTTTTCTCAGCAGCTCGTTCAGTCTGCATAGCTAGCTTTCCTGGCAATTCAATACCATCAACTGCAAGATATACCTTGTCTGTCTTTACACTCCCAAATGTTACAACCAGTTTGTGCTCTGCATCATATGCTGCACTTACAGATGGAATTGGATTAGTATCCGTACTTGTTACATTCCATATGAATTTCAATACTCCAGAGGTAGAACCATATGTATATGATGCTAAGGTTGAGCCTTTAGTAGAATCAACTCCCATAATTGCTTGGGCTGATTTCTTGAATTCTGTACTACCTAAATCCATTCCTTCAGTTGAAACTTCACCTGGGTATTGCACACCAATGATGATATCCCATCCATCTGACATCTTTGCAGTTGTAATTTCAAAAGGAGTACTTCTACTAACCCCGATATCATATATCTCCTCAGATTGATCCGAAGATACATTGTGATACAACTGGGAGATACCTTCCTTATTTATAGCGACAGCTTTTTGGTATCCGATATCACTGTTATCCTTCTCAATTTGATTCAAGTCTATTCTAATTACACCCAAATCGCTTCTGTATGTAGCTATCACATATGGGTCGTCGGTACCTGTTGAAGAAAGTGAAAATGTAAATTCATGGTATCCAGTTCTGGCGGTGTTAGTTACATCTTCAATTGTGAATTTAGATGCAGATGCGACACCCTCTGTTTGTTCACTTGTCGAGAAACCTACTAGCGGAGTAGTTGTAGTCTCTTCTTCATCTTCCGTATCTGTTACCTCGGAAGTATCTTCCTCTTCCGCATCCGAGTCCTCTGTTTCCGTTTGAGTAGTATCATTACTTGTATCTGGAGTATTCGTAGCAGCTTTCTTGTTGAAGAATATGAAGTATATGCTTACTCCAATTACTAGAGGTAATACAAGGAACCACATGATTTTCTTTATCATAGTTTTGTCCTAAAATATTATTTATATATACTACCACAATACTTCCATAGATTTAAATGTCTAAAATGATATGCTAGTATATTGGATATATATTAAGTAAAACTGCCATGACTAAAGAGTTCAATATCTCTGATACAGGAAAGTCAGAAGTTGTAGAAATTAATCAAACTCCTAAACCCGTCACACCTACGGAGACACCAATCATTGAGATTAAGCTTTCAGAAGAGAAAAAGAAACTAAGGTTTAAGAATTTCATATTCCCAATCGTTGCATTTCTATGTTTAGCTGGTATAGGGGGCTTTTACTATTTTGGTATTTACAAGATTAAACCACAACCACTAAACAAAATTCTCTCATTTAATGAAGACTTCATCTCCTCAGTAACACTTTCAAATATGTTTAAAAATGGGTTAACACTTCTTTCAATACCTCAAGAACCTAAAACTGAAGTAAGTCCATTGAATGGAATGCTTTTTACTAAGACTCAAATGGATATTATGAAGAGTCGAAGACCTATTGCAGTTATGACGAATAATCACTCTGAAGCCAGACCGCTATCTGGGCTTAATAGCGCAGATGTTGTAATCGAAGCCAATGCAGAGGCTGGTATTACAAGATTAATGCCAATATATTGGAGTACAGTTCCAGAAAAAGTTGGCCCTGTTAGAAGTCTCCGTCAGTACTATTTGGAATGGGCAAGTGAATATGATCCCTTACTCATTCGAGATGGTTGTGCCTCTTCAGATGACCCAAGAACCAATGCATGCGGGAATGTATATAGTTACGGGACTAAGGATATAGCAACTATTGGTGCTTGGAGATGGAATGATGGAAGAAGATTTGCTCCACACAATGAATATAATTCTCTAACATATGCTTGGGAATATGCTGCGAAATTGGATTGGGATATTTTTCCAAAGAACTTTGAAAGCTGGAAATTTAAAACTGATGCCGAGATTTCAAGCAGAGGGGAGAAGACACAAGTAGAATTGACATTCCATACCCGATTGATAAACAGTGGGCTTTACAACGTCATATGGACATACGATCAGTCGACTAATACATACCTAAGAAAGGTCGGCGGGCAGGCAGATATAGATCAGGAAACCAATACTCAGGTGTATGCAAAAAATATTGTAGTACAAGAAGTCTCCATGATTCAGTCTGGAGATGACAAAGGTCACTTGATTATCACCACTATCGGCCAAGGTAAATCTACATATTTAATGGATGGTAAAATTACATATGGTACATGGAAAAAGACCTCAAGAACTGACAGAACAACATACTATGATAGTGGAGGAAAGGAGCTAGAATTCAATAGAGGAAGAATATGGGTCGAGATGATTGGTACTTCTGACGGGAAATTTGCTATAATTGAGCAATAATATTAAGCAGGTTGGGGAACTATGCTAAAAAACTTTTTTATCTCAAAAGTGAGGGTGCGAATTCTCGAGCAATATATGCTTGATTTGAACGCAGCATTCCACGTTAGAGGGTTAGTTAGAATCTTAGACGAAGAGATAAATGCAGTCAGAAGAGAATTATTAAATCTTCAGGATGCAGGTCTTTTAACATCTAAGAAAGATGGGAATAAATTGGTATACAAATTAAACAGAAAGTATCCAATACTTCCAGAGCTCAGATCTATGTTCTACAAAGAATCCACTATTGGAAGAGCAATACTAAAAGTTGCCGAAGAAATAGAAGGGATACAATTACTAGTATTAACAGAGAGCTTCATTAAAAATAGATATGAGAATCCTACTGACGTAGATTTTCTTTTCATCGGTACAATGAAGGTAAGAGATCTCTCTACAGCTATGAGCGAATTAGAAAAAGAACAAAAAAGAGATATTCGATTTAGTGCCATAACTAAAGAAGATTTTGACTTTGCAAGAAAAAAGAAAGAACCATTCTTGATGAACATCTTAGAAAAGGATAAGATGGTCATATTCGGACAGATATCTGACCTACTTTAAGTAATGAAGTTACCAAAACTGAAGCTTAACCTAAATGTTAAGCCCATACTAAACTACATATTAATAATTGTTGTAACAGCACTTTTCCTTGCTTCGATATTCATCGCGCTTCCACTTACTGAGAAATTCGTTTCTAAAACCAACTACAATTTGAATACTAAAGACAATACATATTGGTCACAAGAGTTCATTGTATCTACTGAAAACACAGAAACAAAAGCGCTCAATGATCTCCGGAATATCTTTTACAAAAGATTGAAGGGATTCGGAGTTGAAGAAGTATCTACATATGTAGAAGATAGTAAAATTAGAATTGATGTAACAACCAGTAAAGATAAAGACTTAGTTAAGGAGTTGATTTCCAACAAATTTGAGGTAAAGGTTGTAACAAGAAAAGCTGATGTTAACTTTGATGATAGTGCAAATACATATGCATATATGCTTGGTACTAACTATGATACTACCGATTGGGATAGAAGTGATTTCAGGAATGTGTACATCACTAAGCTAAGAACAAGCAATGGAGAATATGCAAACTTTGCAATTTTCAAACTATGGCCAACAGGTGAAGAGAAGTTTAGGAAGTTTCTCACACAATACAATGGTATTTCAATTGGCGTAGATATAGATGGTTTCGTTACCCCATATGTAGTAGATACAACAAGCCAGATATTTGCCATTCCAATATCCTCAGACAATGTAGACCATATTAAGGTCATGAGCTTACTTTACAATTCTGGAATTATTGAGACAAATTACAAAATAGATTCCCAAACTGATCTAACAGTAAATGTTCCTACTGTAAATTACATACAGATAACTCTTGGGATTCTCATTGCTCTTGTTGTCTTGTGTCTCTACCTTTTCATTTCAAAGACTACGTCTCCAGAGATTCTTTTGAAATCTCTCTTAGCAACAACACTAACAATTTCAATATACTTAGCCTTTTTAAAAATATTCCAAATTCCTGTAGATACATTCATGCTCTCAATCGAAGCTATATTAGCAATCATAGTTACAAGGATTCTTGTAGAAGGGAAGGACTCTGTCTTCTACATCGAGTTGTTCTTACTACTAATCCTTGGAAGCACAATATTCTTAGGCAATGGGTTCATAAGTTTGATTGCACAAGACATGTTAATCATTACGGCATTAGCTAAACTATGTTTGGTAATTGCAGGCTGGTATATTAATAAAGTAAAGAAAATATAACTATGGATATAATAATAAATCTTTTTAACAACTGGACCACATTAGAGAAGGTAAACACCTTGATTCTCATATTAATAATCTTACTCGTAGTACCTGGTTTGGTTTGGATATTTACCAAACAAATGAAATTAGCGCATATCTCTTTTGATTCATTAGCAACTGCTGGGGTATTAACACTCATAACATTAGTTGTAACCAACTTAGTATTTAAAGTAGATATTACATATACCTTTAAACTCATTCCTTTCATTGTATTTTTCATTGCCATTCTTTGCATTGGTACCATGACTGGTTTCTATATGCAGAATCACAAACATAGAGAGTTTGATATGACCAAGATGAAAGCAGAAGCATTCAATGATACATTTAGGTTAACCATCTCATGCATTCTTTTGTTTAGTGCTTTTGCAGTACTAACCCCTTCCATATTAATCCCAATCCTACTTTCACTAGGTCTTTCTCTCGCTACCATATGGCTTCACTATCTATTGGTATACAAGCTTTTAAAATAGTATGAATCCCAGACCTCTCATTGTAATCGCAGGACCTACCGCAACAGGTAAGTCAGATATGGCTATTATGTTAGCTAAGGCTATCAATGGGGTAATCATAAATGCTGATTCTAGACAGGTTTACAAAGAAATGAACATTGGAACTACAAGACCATCCCAAGAACAGATGGCACAAGTTCCACACTTTCTCTATGGCACTGTCTCCGTAAAAGACCCATACAATATCTATGAATACCAACAAGATGTATTTAAACTTCTTGAGACTATTCCAGAAGCTCAAACACCCATACTCGTAGGTGGTACTGGTTTGTATATTGATTCAATCATTTACAATTACAATCTAGTCCAGTCTGAAAAAATACAAGATCAGAGTAGGGGAGCTTTAGAAAATTTTTCAGTCCAACAGTTACAACAACAGATATCAGAAGATATCTTGTCTCAACTCAACAACAGTGACAAGAATAACCCAAGACGATTACAAAGAATCATTGAAAGAGGGAATTCCCTTCCTGAAAAGAAGTTAGCTACCCCTACTTTTCCTTGTAAATATTTTGTGATTGATCTCCCTACTGAGATATTGAAAGAAAGAGTTGAAAAACGTGTAAACCAAATGATTGAAAATGGTTTGATTGAAGAAAACGAAAGATTAAGAAAAGAAGGATTGAATAAATACCCTGCATGCAACTCAATTGGATACAGTGAATTTGATGGGTATTTTGAAAATGAAAAAACAATAGGGGAAGTTAAGGATGAAATAGTAACCAACACCATGCACTATATTAAAAGACAACGAACTTGGTTTAAGCGAAACGAGAATGTAATATGGACTACTGATTTTGATTTAATTCTAAAAGAATCTGAAAACCTGTTGAAGAATTCTTAATCAATTTCAATCCCGTAACTTCAAATTCGATCTTCTTAATGTCTAAATCTTTTGCAACTCTGTAAAGATCTTTAGAAATATTGGTATATTCCTGAGCACTTAAATCCTCACTCACCCTACCCAAGACAAGATGAGGTATAAATTTACCCTGATCGTTAATAGTTAAGCGTTTTCTAAGTTCGAATAGGATATCACGCATCTCTTCCCCACCCTCTTTGAGATCTAAATAGATTAGCTCTTTGTATTTTCTTGATATACCAATATGCACCGTATTAAAAACTACCTTAAAAGGTTTAACCGTGAAGCCTTTAAGCTTGTATTTGAGCCACAACAATCTTAAGAAAGAAAGACTATGCCCTAGCGTGAGAATGTAAAGGTGGTAAGAGGCTGGATCATTCCATCTGACTGGTATTTGTAACCCATCAAATACTTTCCCAACCTCTCCTATTACCTTTCGTATTTTGTGATTAGCCTTTTCATCAGGACAAAAGCCTAAGAAAAAATTCATACGATTATATCTCTATTTTATCTACACCCATGAATGGTCTAAGTACTTCTGGAACAATAATGCTTCCATCCTTCTGTTGGTATGCTTCTACTAAGGCTACCATCAATCTACTTGTAGCTAATCCAGATCCATTTAGTGTATGCATATACTTTGGTTTGCTACCATCAGCTGGTTTGTATTTCATGTTTCCTCTTCTTGCTTGGTAATCAGTAACGTTAGATACAGAACTTACTTCGTAGTAAGTATCCATAGCTGGCATATATACCTCAATATCATATGTTCTAGCAGCTCCTGCTGAACAGTCTCCTGCTGCAAGCTTAACTACTCTGTAATGAAGTCCGAGTTTCTTAACTAAGTCTTCAGCTTTTGCTACTAATTCTTCAAATGCTTCCTTTGACTTATCCTCTGCTACAAATTGATACATCTCAACTTTGTTAAATTGGTGTACTCTAATCAATCCTTTTTCAGATGCTCGGTATGTGCCTGCTTCTCTTCTGTAACATGGAGTATATGCAAAGAATTTTTTAGGTAAATCTTTTTCTTCTAAAAGATCATCTCTGTAAATATTGGTTAAAACTGTTTCTGCAGTTGGGACTAAACATAGTCCATCCTGTACCCAATACACATCATCTTTGAACTTTGGTAATTGACCTGCGGTATATGCAGATTGTTCAATGACAAGATTAGGAGGAATAACCATCTCATATCCAGATTTGTTATGTTCTGATATGAAGAAGTTGATCAAAGCCCACTCCAGTTTAGCACCCATTGCTCGATACATTGAGAAATTGGTTCCAGAGACTTTCGATGCAGTTTCAAAATCAAACATACCAAGATTTTTTCCTAATTCAACATGATCTTTAATTAGAAAATCAAAGGTTGGTTTTTCTCCAACCATTTTAATAACTTCATTATTCTCTTTTCCTCCAGCTACTACATCTTCTTCAGGGATATTTGGTAATACTTCCATCTTAGCTTTCAATTCTGCTTCTGCATTCTTTAATTCAACTTCCAATGCCTTTACCTCTTCTGCTTTTGCCTTAAGGTCTGTTATGAGTTTCTTGAATTCATCACTTCCCTTCTCTACTTTTGACATCTGTTCATTGAATCCATTCTGCTCACCTCTTTTTGTATCATATTGGGTTTGTATCTGTTTTCGCTTCTCATACAAGGCAATGATACCGTTTAAGTCTAGCTTGTCTTCATCCATTCTTTTCAACAAACCCTGTTTAACAACATCTGTTTCTTCTACTATTTTTTTAATGTCTATCATCTCACTATTTTTTTAAATTTAATTAACCTGAAATTCAATTTTGAAAAGTATTTAGTTTGTCCTCCTTAGAGGACTGAAGACTGAGATGAATTTTTAGAAAAATATCTCTTCATACTTTGTTTATTATATTCTCCAAAGTTGGTATTATCAAGATTATGTTACAGTACAACAAAGAATTTAAACAATTGATCGAAAAATCAAAAAATATTTTAATCATTACTCACAAGAGTCCAGATATGGATGCGTTTTGTAGCATGATTATGACTAAGAAATTCATTGAATTAGGATATCCCAAAATAAATGTGGTTATGAAGGCAAGACAGACCCCTACTATCAATATCCCATGTATGAAGGAGATAACTGTTGTAGAACAGTTGAAAAGTGGAGATGAGGATTTAATTATAGTAACTGATGCTAGTAATCTTTCACTTTGTTTAGATTTTGCTAGAGACACATTAATGGATACTACCGTCCCTGTGATTTTCATTGATCATCATAAAGAGTCAGTCTCCGATCCAGATAGATTGCTTATAAATGAATTTAGAAGCTCTGCAGCTGAGCAGGTATATGCAACTTTTAAGGATATTTATGGAAAGAATTTTAAACCAACTCCAGCTATTGCTCAGTTAACACAGTATGGAATTGTAGCTGATACTGGGAGATTTAT
>Ga0209800_10002538_pt1 | contig 15989 bp, 4 predicted proteins | sample Higcelweek8metaG_FD_187174 | JGI IMG/M metagenome (GOLD analysis project Ga0209800, IMG submission 187174) | Freshwater pond sediment microbial communities from the University of Edinburgh, under environmental carbon perturbations - High... | ecosystem: Environmental > Aquatic > Freshwater >...
CAGGTGTTGCTGCTACTGATAAACTGTAGTTTGAACCTGCAGTTAATGTTCCAATTGTGTATGCGTAGTTTCCTGCATTTTCACCAGTTACGCGGCTCATTATACCTGTAATTGCATCTGAGCCAATCAAAGCGGGAGCAAAGGTGTAAGTATAAATGACAGGATTCGGATCGCCGAATACTTTTGTTTGGCCGGCAACAGCAGTTACCACAATGGCCTTGGGAGTAATACTGAACTCAGGCGCTGCTGCTACTGATAAGCTGTAGTTGGCTCCGGCTGTTAATGTTCCGATTGTGTATGCATAGTTTCCTACATTTTCTCCGCCCGCACGGCTCATTGAACCAGTGATAACATCAGTACCTTCCAAAGCAGGTGTAAATGTATAGGTGAACTGAGCAGGATCAGGATCACCAAAAACTTTGGTTTGACCGGCATTTGCTGTTAACACAATTGCTTTTGTTGTAATACTGAATGTTGGCGCTGCCGCAACGGATAAACTGTAGTTGGTACCGGCCGTTAGTGTTCCGATTGTAAATGCATAGTTTCCGACATTTTCGCCGCTTACACGACTCATTGAACCAGTGATAACATCGGTTCCAATCAATGCAGGAGCAAATGTGTAGGTGTACAATGCCGGATCAGGAGTACCGAATACTTTGGTTTGACCGGCACTGGCTGTGATTACAATATTCCTGGCTGTAATTTGAAGTGAAATAAGTGTTCGCGATGCACTAACACATCCGGTTGTAAGATTTCTGGCTTCGGCATATGCAGAATAGGTGCCAACATTTGTACCCGAAGGAGCCGAAATTGTAGTTCCTCCGGTAGCATTAGCATACCAGTCAACGGTTTCGCCAACACCAACAGTTGCTGAAGCTGTTTTTAATGTTCCATCATACGCATAGGTGTTACTCCCTGAAACAGGCACTTGCAAAGGCGAATATACGGTAACGTTAATATTGGCGCATCCAATGCTATATTCCGAGTTATTGTAGTTTCTTGCATAATAGGTAGTTGAGACCGTAGGATTGACAGTTATCGGATTACCTGTGGTAACAAAAGTCCCGCCACAACTTGAGGTGTACCAGTAAACAGTACCATCAGCGCCGCTTGCAGTAAGCTGGGTTGCGGCACCACTGCAAACCGGATTTACTGTTGCTGCTATCGAAGTTGGATCAGCCGGTGTTGTTGGATTCGTATAAGGATTTAATCCGCCATAAGCGATAGCGCCTGCTTTAATATTACCCAACGGGAATTCGCAATAGCCAGTTGAAGCTAACGTGCCAACACCATCGAATAACGGATCAGAGGGAAGGTGCTTCAAAAGAGTGTAGGTGTCCTGATATCCATAATCAGGAGCAAGTTCTACCGGAAGCATGTCGTTATAATCCGATGCACCTATACCTAATAATGTAAAAACCGACCATCCTGTAAAAATTACTCCGCCATGATCATTCTGAGCAAAATTCTTAATAACCGATTGAACGAGAGTATATCCTGCACTCATTTCTCCACCATACTGACCACTTCCGCCCATAATAATAACATTATAGTTGTTTATCTCAGCTTGGGTATCAATCATGTCAGAAGTGACTTTAACACCCGTAATTCCGGACCTCCCCAATATGGCAATTAAGGTGTCAGCAGTTATCGAATTTGGATAGCCTGTGGAACCGGATGAATAAAAAATCCCGACCACAGGATTTACAACATAGCTGTTCTTTTTCACCATATTAACAAATAGTGTTTTTTCAGCATTGTGTTGAAAAAAATCACCCCAATAGGAGCTAGTAGTTGACATCATATAGCCTAATCCACAGTACATTACCTTGCCATTGCCATAATTCCAGCCGACAATGGCATGCTGATCGCTGCTGAAGCATTTTGATGTTGAGAAGAAAAGCAGAAATAATAATACCCATAACTTTGTCAGTTTAAATCCCGACAAACCGGTTGATGCATTAAAGATACCTTTTGAATAAATACCTTTCGAAAGTTTTAACGAGCATTCATTTTGTGTTAGTTTGTTCATGTAGAAATCCTCCATATTTATTGATAATTATTAATATTATTTGTTTTGAACATTTTCAGTTATACTTCAAGAAAATCAATTTCATTGAGCAAGAGATTCTTTTTACCAGTTGATTACATTTGACCTGTGATTGGTTTACATAAAAAAAAAATTATTAAGAACATCAATCGTTTAATGCAGCTTTGTTGAGGCGCTTCAATTTTCACACAAATAAAGACGAATAATACAGGCATATCTGTAGTTGATAATATCATTTTCATGTAGTGTTTTTACTACAAAAAAAGTAGTTATTGATCGATGATTACCTATTGAAATTGCTACATACTAATATAAAATAAATCAAAATTTTATGCCGAAATCAAATAACCATATACACCCCAAATAAACCAACTTCAAGTATAAAATTGTCAAGTATCTGATTAGCCACAATGTTATCGATCATAATTCATGTGATTAAAATACAATTACTTAACCAGCAGTTTCAAATATATAAGGTCTGAATAGTAGTTTATCAAAATACAGGCTGGGTTGACTCCGGGTACGTCAGTTGTCAACGATTCTAAAGACATTTAGTAGATTATCCTTTCTGAATCAGCCTTTTATGAAAATAAAATCTGGTTAAAGTTCCAACACGATAAAGAATAATAATTACACTGAATATTTAAATATGCCAAATTCTAAAAAAACTAAAATTGAAAACTTCTGCATATAGCTTTTACAAACAAGATCAGGAAATGATGTATTCTTAACCTCTTTTTCTACCTTTGCAAAAAAATATCATTCTATGAACAGAGGTCCAATTTCCCTATTTATTGAGCACCATTACAGGCATTTTAATTCAGCAGCGCTGGTTGATGCTGCCAAAGCATACGAAACACACCTGCTCGAAGGAGGTAAAATGCTTATTTCGATGGGTGGAGCTATGAGCACTGCCGAGCTTGGAATTTCGTTAGCCGAAATGATCCGGCAGGATAAAGTGCAGATTATCAGCTGTACCGGTGCCAACCTCGAAGAAGATATTATGAACCTGGTGGCCCACTCCCACTACCGCCGTGTTCCCAACTACCGCGATCTTACCCCTGAACAGGAAAACGAACTGCTCGAAAAAGGATTGAACCGCGTTACCGATACCTGCATCCCCGAAGAGGAGGCGTTCCGTAAAATTCAGCACCATATCGAAAAAATATGGAAAGATGCCGAAGCCAAAGGTGAGCGTTACTTCCCCCACGAATTTATGTACAAACTCCTGCAGAGCCGGGTGATGGAAAACGATTACGAAATCGATCCCAAACACTCGTGGATGCTGGCTGCTGCCGAAAAAAACCTGCCAATTATTGTTCCCGGATGGGAGGATAGTACCATGGGTAATATTTTTGCATCCTATTGCATTAAAGGTGAGTTAAAGCCATCAACCATGAAAACCGGAATTGAATACATGATGTGGCTGACCGAATGGTACCGGGCAAATTCATCAGGCAAGGGTGTAGGATTTTTCCAGATTGGCGGCGGAATCTCGGGCGACTTCCCGATTTGTGTGGTTCCGATGATGTATCAGGACCTTGAATGGCACGATGTTCCATTCTGGAGTTATTTCTGCCAGATATCAGATTCAACAACTTCTTATGGGTCCTATTCAGGTGCCGTTCCAAACGAAAAAATCACCTGGGGTAAACTGGCCATTGATACCCCGAAATTTATTGTCGAAAGTGATGCTACCATCGTTGCACCCTTGATCTTTGCATGGCTGTTGAAATGGTAACCAATTTATATTCAGCAAATTAAAACCAATACCAGTTTGTAGCATTTTATCAAAAATAGCTAATATGCTGATTGAACTTTAAATACTGCTGGTTCTATCATTTGCTTTACTGCAACAAAATAAGGCATTCCCGCTATCGGAACTTTAAAACGATAGTGGGAATTTTCCATTTTATTTATACATATTCTAAATAATTGATTTTATCTTAAAAAAGCCCTTTTAAAGTTAGCCAGTTAAGAAAGTATTTATACTTTAGCACCCTATTTCTTTGTGAATCTGAAACTTGACAGATTAAACATCCCCCTTAAAAACCAAATCTCAACTCATGAAAAACAATTACATTACGCTTAACAGGCTGCTTTTCTCTTGTTTAGTGGCTTTATTTATGTCGTTCGCAAACATTGCTGATGCCGAAAAAGTTACTTATTCCGATAGCTGGGGACAGCAGGGAGTTTCGCTGAAGGCACAAAATTCATCAGGTGTTACCGTTAATTTCTCGATTAAAGAATTTTCACTTGAAACACGTGCTATCAATGGCGAAAGCATGCAGGAAATCAGTTTCGACGGGATTTTCCTTCCTAATGGCGAAGGCGCACCGAACCTGCCAACGATGAGCAAGTACATTGCTATCCCTCAGGGCGCAACTGCCAGCATTGAAATTATAAACATGCGTATTGAAACGTTTCAGAATATTGAGATGGCTCCGGCTCCGCGCATTCCGCTCGAAACCGAACGCGGACCGCTGCAGTATAACCGCGATTTAAGCATTTATTCGAAAAACGCCTTTTATCCTGCTCAACCGGCATCGCTTTCAGCAAATTCGCAAATTCGTGGCGTTGATATGGTGATGCTGAGCATTACTCCTTATCAATATAACCCCGTTACAAAAGAACTTAAAGTGTACCGCGACCTTGAAGTAAAAGTTAACTTCACAGGAGGCAACGGTCAATTTGGCGACAGCCGTTTACGCAGCCGCTACTGGGATCCAATCCTAATGGACCATGCATATAACAATGCGTCCATTCCTGGAGTAGATTATTCGACCAGGGCAGCTCAATATGCCAATACTGACGCTACAGGATGCGAATACCTTATTATTGTACCTAACGATGCCATTTTCAAAACATGGGCTGATACAATCAAAGCTTTCAGAACCGAGCAAGGCATTCTTACCAAAATTGTAACTCTACAGGAAATTGGCGGCAATACAACCACTATAATCGAAAATTATATAAATACGGCATATACCACATGGGATATTCCGCCAGCGGCTATACTTATAATGGCCGATTACGGAACTAATGCAGCCAACAGTATTACATCTCCTATCTGGGACAGCTACTGTGTATCCGACAATATTTTTGCTGATATCGATAATGATGACCTTCCTGAAATAGCAATGGCCCGTATGACAGCCAATAATGCTGATCAGCTTGAAACTTATGTCCGCAAATTTATTGATTACGAACGCAATCCTCCGACTGATCCGAGTTTCTATGCAAATCCTATCACTGCTTTAGGATGGCAAACCGAACGTTGGTTCCAGATTTGCTCAGAGGTTGTTGGCGGATTTTTTAAAAATGTACAGGGAAAAACCCCTGTCAGGATTAATGCAGTTTATGAGGGAACTCCTGGATCGCAATGGTCAACGGCAACTAACACCAATACCGTTGTTAACTATTTCGGACCAAACGGGTTAGGTTACATCCCTGCTTCACCGGCTGAACTTGGTGGCTGGGACGGAGGAACAGCTACAATGGTAAATAACGCATTAAATGCCGGAGCATTTATCCTTCAGCACCGTGACCATGGTATGGAAACAGGCTGGGGCGAACCATCGTATGTTAACAGTAATATTAACGGCCTGACGAATGTCGGAAAACTTTCATATATCATGTCAGTTAACTGTTTGACAGGTAAGTATAACTACAGCAGCGAGTGCTTTGCCGAGAAATTCCACAGGTATAAATATAACGGACAAAATGCTGGTTGCGTAGGTATACTGGCAGCTTCCGAAACTTCCTATTCCTTTGTAAACGATACATATGTATGGGGATTTTACGATAATATATGGCCTGATTTTATGCCTGCTTATGGTGCTATGTTCGAAGAGCGTGGATTATTGCCTGCTTTCGGAAATGCTGCCGGCAAATATTTCCTGCAACAGTCATCATGGCCCTATAACACTTCGAACAAAGAAGTTACATACCATCTTTTCCATCATCATGGCGATGGTTTCCAGACTATATTCAGTGAGGTTCCTCAGCAACTTGCCGTATCTCACCCGGAAGTAATGATCAGTTCTGCTACTACCTTTAACGTTACCGCACCTGCAGGTTCATTTATTGCTCTTACAGCAAACGGAATTATTATAGGAACAGCAAACGGAACAGGTTCGCCTGTTGCAGTGCCTGTTGCAGCACCTGCTGTCGGTACAACTGTAAAAGTGGTTGTTACCAAAACGAACCATTACCGCCATTACTCAAGTTTCATTGTAATTTCGGATGTAAACCCTTATGTAATTACTGACAATTACACAGTTAATGACCCAAGCGGAAACAATAACCAGGCCCTTGATTTCGGAGAACAAGCATTCCTTTCGTTAGGCGAAAAGAACCTTGGAAATAATCCGGCTGAAAATGTTGTTGTTAACCTAACTCTTAACGATCCTTACATTACAATTACTGATAATACCGAAGCATATCCTACCATCCCGTCACAAACAACAATTACTGTCGAAAACGGATTCAAGGTTCAGATAGCAAACAATGTTCCTGACGGATACACAAAAATGGTAACTGCCACAGCTACTAACGGAACCGATACCTGGACAAGTTATTTTGATCTTACCTGTCGTGCCCCGGAACTTGTTGCAGGATCAATGACAATTGACGATTCGCAGGGTGGAAATGGCAACGGCCGTCTTGATCCGGGCGAAAGTGCCGTTATCAAAATTACAACTTCCAATACAGGCTTAAGTTCAGCACCAGATGTTAATACTACTCTTTCGGTAAGTAGTGGTTTATTAACATTGAGCAATAATACATTCAGTCTTGGAACCATTAATCCTCTTGGATCACCGATAGCTGAATTTAACGTTTCGGTAAGCTCTCTGGCACCTGCAGGCGTATCAATTAATCTCGATTTCACTGCAGTTTCCGGCGCTTATACAACACAGCGCACCTACACCGTTCAGGCCGGATTATTGGTTGAAGACTGGGAAACCGGTGATTTCAGCAAATTTAACTGGACAAACGGAGGAAACTTGCCGTGGACTATAACCAGTTCAGGACAATACGAAGGTGCTTTTACTGCTAAATCAGGTGCTATTGGCCATTCGCAAAGTTCGCAGCTGATCCTCAATTATAATGTGCCGAGCAATGATACAATAAAATTCTACTGCAAAACTTCGTCGGAGCCAGTAGCCGACGGCTTTAAATTTTACATAGATAACGTGATGAAAGCCAGCTACTCAGGAACCACCCAATGGACCTATACCGCTGTTCCTGTTACTGCCGGCAACCACACTTTTAAATTCATCTATACCAAAAATGCCGGAACTTCAACCGGTTCCGATTGTGTGTGGGTTGACTTCATTGTTTTACCGCTTCCGCAATATACTACCGCTTTTGCCGGTATTGATGATTATACCTGCCAATCAACTCCTTACCAGTGCAGCGGTAATGCATCGAACTATTCAACTGTTGCATGGACAACTTCGGGTACCGGATCGTTCAGTAATGCTTCCATCCTGAATCCTGTTTATACACCAACCACAGCCGATGTAACTGCAGGTTCAGTTACCCTTATCATGACAGTTGATGGTAATACCGGAGCAGTTGCCGATACCATGATGTTGAATTTCCAGCAGCCGTCAACAGCTTTTGCAGGGGAAAATACCAGCATGTGCAGTGGTTCTGTTTATACAAACATGGGTGCCACAGCAACCAATTACACTCAATTGAACTGGACAACGAGCGGAACAGGTATTTTCAGTAATCCGGCTGTAATGTATGCCGATTATACACCAAGTGCTGAAGATATTGCAGCAGGTTCAGTAACACTCACTCTGGCAGCATCCAACCAGTCGTGCCAGGCAGCTGTTTCGTCAAAAACACTAACCATCAATGCCAGTCCAAGTACGAACATTGTTGGAGAAGGTGTTGTTTGTGCCATGACAAACGGTGTAATATACTCCACTGAGCTCAATACAGGAAACACTTACGAATGGACAGTTATAGGTGGAACAATTGAATCGGGTGCAGGAACAAACCAGATAACTGTTAACTGGAATTCAGATGCAACAGGCTTAGTTACCGTTGCTGAAAACACATTACACAATTGTATGATTACCCAATCCAGGTCTGTTTCAATCAATCCAATACCGGCAACTTCGGTTAGTGGAGCAATTTCAGGATGTCCTGGCGATATGGTAACTTATTCAACAACTGCCAACTCAGGAAATTCGTACAATTGGGATATTACCGGCGGCACCATTACTTCCGGACAAGGCAGCAATGAAGTTCAGGTTACCTGGAATACTGCCGGTGCAAACAGCATTTCGGTTACCGAAACAATTCTTTCTTCGCTCTGCGCAGTTACCGAAAATGTAAATGTTACTATTAACGGCAATGCTGAAGTTCCATCAAAACCACAGGGACCGGTTGAAGTTGATCTGAATGCATTAGGAAACTCAGATTTTACCGTTACTCCTGCCACCTATGCTCAAACCTATGCATGGCAACTGTTGCCGGCTGAAGCAGGTATTGTATCAGGCAACACAACCAGCGCTAATGTAGTATGGAGCAGCACTTACCGCGGAACAGCCACGCTTACTGTGAAATCAGTAAATAGTTGTAACGAAAGCACCTGGTCCGAAGCAATTTCGGTGAATGTTTTCAGTTCATTGGGAACCGGTGATAATACAAGCAATATCGGAGTGAGTGTATCGCCAAATCCAAACAACGGAAACTTTAAACTTTCGGTTTCAACACCAGGCAACGAAACTCTGCAGGTGCGTATTTCCACTGCCAATGGTAAGGTTGTTTATGAACAATCAGGTATTGAAAGCAACGGCAACTATGCGGATGCATTGAATCTCAATCTGAGCGCAGGAACTTACACCATAACCATCAGTACAACAAATGGATATGTTGTGAAAAAGTTTGTCGTAACTAAATAACGGGAAACCGGTTTATCGGATAACTGAAAAGAGGTTGCCAATGGCAGCCTCTTTTTTTATGAATTTATATCACTATTAAGCTTATTGTTTATAAAACTAAAACCAGTGTTTGAAATTTGAATTTGATAATGTAGATCTTTCAGGAAACAAACGGGTTGAGCAAGGAAAACTGCAAGAGAAAATTTTCTGAAAATGAGCTAAAAAAAGGCTGTAAAACGTATTACTTTTTGCACTGAGGGCTATTATTATATACTAAACTCTCTCTCAAGTGACTCGTATTTACTCCGGCAAGCTCGTCTTGTTTATGTTATATCTTATGCTGATAACAGTCGAAGTTACTGGACAGCAATGGATTGGAGTATCATCACAGTCACCTTTACCCTCTAAAATCGTATCATCGGGAAGTACAAATACTACGGCTGAAATTACAGTTGAAGTACCCGGTTTTTACCTTGACGAAATTATTTTTAATAGCAAAAAAAGTCTGATTGCACGTTTACACGATGGCTTTCCCATACTTATTGATGAAAATCCTGATTTACAGAAATTAAATTTTACCCTCCAGCTACCTGCACAAAGCGATATGGCGGTTGTTGTTTCTTCTTCAAAATATACTGAATACAGTAACATCGAAATTGCTCCTTCTGCCGGAGATATTCCCCGCGATGGCAGCACCGCAATACTAAAAGAAGGTGAGTCTTATTCAAAAGATGAATTTTACCCATCCCACTTTATTGATTCTCAAAATCCTTTTATAGTAAGAAATACGCGTTCGCAGTCGTTCCAGGTTTATCCGCTGCAATACAATCCCGTTACCAAAGTGCTGAGGTTTTATTACCAGCTCAATTTCTCAATTCAAAATATGGGAGGCGAAGGAACAAATCCTTTACAGGTAATGGATTCTGGAATACTAGGAATTAAAGGAATTGAAGCAGCCAATCTGAACAAAGAAACATCAGCTTTTAAATCAGGAATCTTACCGGCTGAACGGGGACGTTTACTTATACTCTGTCCGGCTGAATACATTTCTGCAATTTCCCCTTTAGTCGAATGGCGCAAACAAACTGGTATTGCAACAGAGATTGTAAACTCCGATCAGTTCTCGAGTCCGGAGCAAATCGTCACTTTTGTTAAAGAATACTATTATAATAAAGGCGATCTGGCATATCTGCTGCTGGTCGGCGATGCAAAACATATTCCTCCTTACAATTATCCTTCGGGTTCGAGCGACAATTACTATTCGTACCTGGCTGGGAACGATCATTATCCTGATATCCTGGTTGGTCGCTTTTCGGCAGAATCAGTTAAAGATGTTGAAGTGCAGGTAAACCGAACAATCCTTTACGAAAAGGATCCGGGACAGGATGCTGCGTGGCTTTCAAATGCAACGGGACTGGCATCAACACTCAGTCCGGGTGATGACGGAGAATCTGATTTCCAGCATGTCCGCAATCTGCTGAAGACCCTTAAAACAACAACCTACAGCCAGGTTAACGAGTTTTTTGATGGGTCGCAGGGAGAATCTGATGCTGATGGAAATCCCTCGGCATCGGATATCACTGCTAAAATTAACCAGGGAACAGGAGTGATATTTTACGCCGGCCATGGTTCGCCAAGCACATGGGCAACAGGTTCGGTTTCGAAAGCAGTTGCAGAAGGATTAAATAACACAGGGAAGTTTCCACTCATTTGGTCAGCAGCCTGTGAAACCGGAAATTTTGCCGAAAAATATTGCCTCGCTGAAGCCTGGATGCGTGCTTCCAACAGCAGCGGTCAACCAACTGGTGCTCTTGCTACCTTAATGTCATCAGGCACTCAAACCAGTTTTCCTCCTATGGAAGCGCAGGACAAAATTGCTGAACTCATGAGTAACCCACAACCGGGATTGCAGACCATGGGCGCAATTACCGTGAAGGGAATGATGAGTATGAATGATGTTTACGGATCGGCCGGTTATACAACTACTGACAACTGGATTTTATTCGGTGATCCTTCGCTGATGGTTCGCACAGCAGAACCTAAGCAACTTACAACCGAACACAAAGGATATATTGGTGAAGGAAGGAATCTGTTTACGCTAAAATGCAATTCGTCCGAAGGATATGCCTGCATCAGCCGTGAAGGAAATATAATTGGTACAGCGAGAATTTCTGAAGGTTTTGCAACAATTTACCTCGATTACCCTGCTACTGGCGAAAATCTAACCTTAACAATTACCGCTTTCAATTATTTACCATACATTACCAACATTCCGGTAACCAATAATCCAGGCAACCCTGAATGGTGTATGCCATTGAATCACAGCAGGCTGCAACCGATCAACAGCAGTTTTTCATGGGATAACGGTGATGGAGGGAAACCTGATTACTTCTTGTTTTACCTCGGAACCGATAATCCTCCTACTAACTTAATAAACGGTCAAAAACTTACAGCTGAACAACTTAAAACCTCCTACAATCTGAAATACGATCAGAAATATTACTGGAAAGTAGTTCCGGTAAATGGTTCAGGCGCTGCTGAAGGAAAAGTATTGGATTTCGAAACGGTATTTGCCCCTGACGAAGATTTTGAACCCGTATTTAAAAGTCGTTTGCAATGGAATGATGCAGGTATGCAGAAATGGGCCAGCGACGCAAGCCAGTATTTCGACGGAAAATATTCTATCCGATCGGGGCAGATTAATGATAATGAATATACATCCCTTATTTATCTCTGTGAAGTAACGTCATGCGATTTTGTAAGTTTCTGGAGCAAGACTTCGACCGATGCCGGAGACAAATTAAAATTCATTGTTGATGGTGCCACACTAGCTGAATGGAGCGGAATTTCCGATTGGAACTTCCATAGTTACAAAATAGAACCCGGAATACATCAGCTTGAATGGCGTTATGAAAAGAATGGGGAAGTTTCAGCCGGCGACGACGCTGCCTGGCTCGATAATATTCATTTACCCGTTCATGCTCCGGCAGCTGTTAGTTTATCCGAAACCGGATCAGTGTGCGAAGGCTCTTATTTTGAAACATCAGCCGTAGCTGAAAACTTTTTCTCGGTCAGCTGGCAGACAGATGGAGATGGAACTTTTAACGACAGGTACCTCGAAAATGCGATTTATAATCCCGGCCCTCTGGATACCTTCAACGAAAAAACCAGCTTGCAGATACGTTTAAAGAGTTTCGACGGATGCCCCGAAATCACAAAAACTATCAGTCTCAATATTCATCCCTCACCTGTAATTACGCTTCCTTCGGACACCATTGTTTCAGAAGGATCGGAAATTGAACTCGACGCCACAATTGCCGGAGATATGACCTACAGCTGGGAACCTTGCGGAAGCACAAGCCCGGTAATTATAATCGATTCATTATCATCAGTTAACGGGACTAAAACAGCTCTTATAACTATAACTAATGCTAATGGCTGTAAAGCTTCCAGAGAAATATTGATCCACTTCAACAATCCGGCGATCGCTGATTCGTATAAGATTTATCCCAATCCGAGCAATGGCAGTTTTACATTTGAACCCACCAAAGGATCCGCTGTGATAGAACAAATGATTCTTGTTGATCACGAAGGCCGGACGGTTTGGGAAAATGAAGAAGGTATAAACATCATTGGATCAAAGCAAATATCAGTAAGCGGATTGGCCGATGGTACATATTTCCTGGTTACCCGCAATACAACAGGAAGAACAGTGAATCCTGTGGTTATCCAATAAGTAATCGTTAAAATTCCACCCGCAGGTTCTGTTATTCTTCCAAAAATCATTATCTAACTTTCATTCGTCAAAAAGATTAGATATACAATGCTTACATGCCTGTTCATGCAAATTCCGGTTGTAAAAAAAACACCCTGCTTTCGCGGGGTGTTTTTTTTCACGCAATACCTTGATCATTTTGAGGTAATCAAGGTTATCGACTGATTAATTTGGGTTAACCAGTCAAAACCAAAAACCCAATTGTTACAATGCAATCATCGTGCCAAACGAATAAGTTCATTACCTTATCCTGCTTATAAGTTTTGCTTCCGGAATACATTCAGTCACTTTCGGTTTATTGACCCGGATACGGGTAATATTTACAGTTACATCCTTCAGATATTAGGGATTTTGGTTACATTTGGCCATATTTTTTACACCCGGGTTATGAAAAAATTTACCCTTGCCACATTACTCATCTTAACTTTAACCACTGCAAATACATTTGCACAGTTTACCGATCCCAACAACGGGCTGAAACATGTTATGACTGCCGAAGAAGCGGCAAATAAACATAAAATTGCCCTGGGATTTGTAGAAACTGATCCTCCCGCAGGAGTTATCCGTAATGTGGAAGAATTCGGGAATAATGACGGGGTACTTATCCGGTATCCTTTCGGAATTCCAACCGCTTTGATTAAAGAACTGGCTAAAGATGCCAAGGTAACAACTATTGTTGCCAATACTAATGAGCAAACCACAGTTACCAACCTGTATCAGTCGAACGGAATAAACCTGGCAAACTGTAGTTTCCTGATTGCTCCTACCAATTCGTACTGGACACGCGATTATGGCCCGTGGTACGTGACTTTTGGAAACAACGAAGTAGGAATAGTCGATTTCCCTTATAACCGTCCGCGGCCTAGCGACGATGATATTCCTAAAAAAGTAGCAACTTTCCAGGGAATACCGTGGTTTGGAATGAACGTTATACATACCGGCGGAAATTACATGACCAACGGCATCGACCAGGCATCGTCAACCACTTTGGTATGGGAAGAAAATCCATCACAAACCGCGCAGCAAATCAACCAAAAAATGCAGGATTATCTTGGTATAAATAATTACATGGTGCAGGAAGATCCTAATGGAACCTACATCGACCATATTGATTGCTGGGGTAAATTCCTGGCACCCGATAAAGTACTTATCCGGAAAGTTCCTGCTTCGCATCCCCAATACGATGAAATTGAAGCTACTGCAGCATTTTACGCTTCACAGGTATCTTCATACGGCACCTTATATAAGGTGTTCAGAGTTAATACACCAAACGACGAGCCTTATACAAATTCATTTATCATGAAAAACAAAGTGGTTGTCCCCATCATGGGAAACCTGAACGATGCTTCCGCCCTGCTTGCCTATAAGACTGCTATGCCCGGATATACTGTAATAGGGTTCCTGGGTAATCCATCTACACCCTGGGAATCTACAGATGCACTGCACTGCCGCACTCACGAAATGGCTGATGGCGGAATGTTAAATATATCGCATATGCCGATTCACGATTCAATACCGGCGCAAGCCTGCTTTGAAGTAAATGCTGATATTACTGCTTTCAGCGGTCAGACTATTTATCCCGATTCAGTTTGGACCATTTACAAAGTGAATGCCGGTGGCTGGGATACAATAACTATGACAAATACTGCAGGAAACGTTTGGACAGCATGTATTCCCGGACAGATGGAAGGAGCGATGATTTCATATTATCTTCATGCCGAAGATGCATCCAACCGCAGTTCGGACCATCCTTATATCGGTGCCCCAGATCCGCATAAATTTTATGTAAAAGTTTCAAATCCGCCTAATGTTGTTGTTTCCCCTGATACCCTGATGTTTTCAACTTTTGAGGATATGATAAATGGTAAAACAGCCGTTGTAAGGAATTTTTCCAACCAGCAAGTCGTTTTGAATCAGATTAATAATTCTGCTTTAACTCCATTTATATGGAATATAGATCCATGGAATATCAATTTGCCTTATACCATGCAACCTGGTGATTCGTTGAATCTCACAGTAAAAATAGCTGTGCAGGCTTTGCAGGCGACGAACATTCCCTGCGATACCCTTTTCGTGAACACCGAAACCACAAACAATCACATTATGGTTTGTGCCGATCCTTTCCTTCTCACCAGAATTAATACATCCAAATCTCAGCCAGAAGTTCAGGTTTATCCTAACCCGATGAATAGTATAACTACTTTCAGCTTATACAATGAAGCCAATTCTGAAGTCAGCATCGAAATTTATTCCATGCAAGGCAAATTGGTATCGGTTCCTTTAAACGAAAATATAACAAAGGGATCTCACTCAATAGTTTGGGAAGGAAACGGGCTTCGCGGCGAAAAGCTTTCGCCCGGAATTTATATCTACCTAGTCAAGAAGGGCAATACTATTTCGACTGGTAAAATATCAATTCTCAACTGAGTTTCTATGTATATTAACCGTTGGGAAACCGCATGTGGTTACTTTCAAAAACCAAATTGCCAGGTCCCGAACCTTCAACTTAGCAAAGGGATACAATTCATATATTAGCAGCCGATAAAACAGGAGGATTCTGTGATAAACCGCAAAGATGTCAAACCATTGTAAAAGGCGATAAACGAATGGTGCGTGGCTGGGTGATGTACGACTGGGCTAACTCCGTATATCAACTTACTATTGCATCGGCAATTTTCCCAATTTATTACAACACCGTTACCCGTAGCGGCGACAACTTTACAGTTTCTTTTTTCGGAGCGCCTGTAATCAATACAGTGTTGTATTCGTGGGCTATTGCAGCCGCCTACCTGCTTGTGGCTATTGGTTCGCCGCTATTCTCCTCAATGGCTGATTATACCGGCCGGCGAAAAGGATTCATGCGAACATTTACCCTTATCGGAGCGACAGCCTGCGGAGCGTTGTTTTTTTTCGATAAAGATCATATTGAACTTGGTGTGATTGCATTTACCTTAGGAACAATAGGTTATGGTGGAAGTATTGTTTTTTACAATTCATTTCTACCGGTAATTGCTGAGCCCGAACAACAGGACCGCATCAGCGCCCGCGGATATTCGATGGGATACCTCGGCGGAGTAGTTTTGCTGCTTTTCAATCTGCTGATGATCATGAAACCCGACCTGTTTGGCATTGCTGCCGATAGTTCGTTGCCGGCGCGTATTTCGTTTCTGACGGTTTTTTTGTGGTGGATTGGTTTTTCCCAAATCACGTTCAAGCGGTTACCCAAATATACATTCCGCAAACGGATGAGAAGAGACTCCGT
>Ga0209800_10002539_pt1 | contig 15988 bp, 18 predicted proteins | sample Higcelweek8metaG_FD_187174 | JGI IMG/M metagenome (GOLD analysis project Ga0209800, IMG submission 187174) | Freshwater pond sediment microbial communities from the University of Edinburgh, under environmental carbon perturbations - High... | ecosystem: Environmental > Aquatic > Freshwater >...
TGACCAGACAATGCTAAATGTTAACATGACGATGTCTGATGCAAACACAAATGAGTGGGCTGCCGAATATACAATTCCGGTTAATGCGCCCGATATGGAATTAAGCTTTGTATCTGTTGATGACAGTGGCACAGGAAATGGAAATGCAACTCTTGATGCTGGCGAAACTGTTACAATTTATGTTCAAATTCTTAACACTGGACATGCCACATCACCAGCAGGAACATTATCAATAAGTACCATAAGCGAATACATTACTATTAATGATAATGAGACAGACATTGATGCTCAGGCAGTTAACACACCTTATGAAGTTGGATTTGAGGTAATTGTTGGTGAAGGCATTCCAACTGGAGAGTCGGTATGTTTTAATTTTGTTTTGATAAACGGTCTTTATGGCGCAAATCTTTCTACCTGTTTATCTGCAGGCCTGCAAATCGAAGATTGGGAATCTAATACTTTGACAACTTACGATTGGGAAAATTCTGCAAGCAATCCATGGACAATAGCAACTGATCAGGTTTATGAAGGTGACTATTCTGCAAAATCAGGTGATTTGCCTGAGGCTGGTGGAGAATCGGTTTTAATTATTAATCTTGATGTATTAACTGCTGATAATGTTGAGTTTTACAAAAAAGTAAGTTCAGAACCAGTTTCATGGGGAACATACTATGATTTCCTTGCATTTTATGTTGATGGTACTATGAAAGAACAATGGGCTGGAGAAGTTGCCTGGAGCATTGAAACATACCCTGTAACCACTGGTAGCAGAGAATTAAAATGGGTTTATGAAAAAGATGGTTATGTTACCAATGGTAGTGACTGTGCTTGGATAGACAATATTACTCTACCAGCTCATCAAAGTTCTGTTTCTATAATCAATACAAACATTGCAGTATCTGAGAATAGTGTAGAGGTTTATCCAAACCCTGCTACGGAAATTGCTTATATAAATGTAAATCTTACAGATGACACAAAAGCAATTGTTAAAGTTATGAATTCAAACGGACAGATTGTTTATGAATACTCAAATGAGTTTAATCTTTATGAGGGTTCTAATTCAATTATTCTAAACACCTCTAATTATGCTGACGGGCTTTATATAGTTCAGATTACAACTTCTGAAAACACATATCACAAAAACCTGATTATCAGCAAATAAGAAAAAATAAATAATTATACATGCCGGCTTAGTCCGGCATTTTTTTAAATTTATATTATGAAAAAAATAATTTTTGCGGCATTTTTAACATTATTCATATCAACTGCTTTTGCTCAGGAAGTTTTTTCACCCGAATTGCAAAGCAAATACCACATGATCAGTCCCGATGAGTTTAACCATTTAAATCAGCGAAGCAAATCTTTTGTTGAAACTGCTCCTCCTACCGGGCCAGTAAGAAATATTGCTGAATTTGAAAGAAATCAGGGGGTGATAATTTCTTATCCGGGATACTGGGGTATCCCATACACTTTGATTTCAGAATTATCAGAAGGTGTAATGGTTTATGTAATTTGTGAATTATCTGATCAGACTTCAGTTTATAACGAACTTAATTCTGAAGGTGTAACAATGTCGAATATTTCATTTATTGATGCACCCCTAGATTCGTATTGGTCTCGCGACTACAGCCCTTGGTTTATTGAATATGGGGACAGTAAAGAAGTAGGTATTGTTGATTTTCCATATAATAGACCAAGGCCTGACGACGATGAAGTTCCCGTGGAATGTGGAGACTATTTTGGACTAGAGGTATTCGGATTAAATATTGAACACACAGGTGGAAATTATATGTGCGACGGATATGGTATCGGAGTTTCAACTGACTTGGTTTTTGATGAGAACTCAAGTTTAAATCAATCTGAAGTTGACCAAATGGCAGAAGACTTTCTTGGTTTGACTGATTATGAAATAACAACCGATCCTCTTGATGATTATATTAAACATGTTGACTGCTGGGGAAAATTTCTCGATGTTGATAAAATTCTTATTACAAGAGTCCCATCATCGGATTACAGATATGCAGATTTCGAGGCAATGGCAGACTTTTGGGCAAATAGAACAAGTTCTTATGGAAATAATTATCAAGTTATCAGGACCAACTGGATGGTAGATGGAAATGCTTACAGCAACTCTCTAATAATGAACAATAAAGTATTTATTCCATTCAATACTGGCTCTGCTGGAAATTACAATGCTGCAGCTGCAGCCGTTTACGAAGCGGCAATGCCTGGTTATGAAGTAATCGGAATTTCATATAACGGATGGGAAAGTACAGACGCTTTGCACTGCCGCACGCACGAAGTTCCAGATTTCGAAATGCTTAGGATAAAACACATGCCTTACTTTGGGATATTACCATATCAGAGTGAATATATTTTTAATGCAGAAGTTTATTCATTCAATAATTCAAATAATGTAAGCACCGTAAAATTGTTTTACAAAGTAAATAATGGCTCGTACAACGAGGCTTTGATGACAAACACAGGTGGAAATAATTATTCGGTTACAATTAATAGTTTCAATCCAGAAGAGACCATTTCTTATTACATTCAGGCAGTAGACGATAGACCAGTTACTGAAACACATCCATTTATAGGTGGTGCAGATCCTCATGTTTTTGTCATTGATGATGTTTCGGGATTAGTTAACAATGAAAACACAGCATATATCAAAGCTTTTCCGAATCCTGCCACTGATGTGCTTTATCTTGTTACAAACAATTTACCAGAAGATAATTACAGTATTGAATTATTTGATCAACAAGGAAAACTTGTAGCACAGAGAAATATAAATGCTGAGGTATCAGAATGGAATTTGAATGGAATTGACATTTCTGAAATTAATCCAGGAGTGTACTTTGTAAAAGCTATTTCCGAAAAATCTATATTTACGACAAAATTTATAAAACTTTAAAGTCTAAAACATTGAACAATAAGACACTGGCAATTGCCGGTGTTTTTTTTATTTTCTAAATCAATTTAAAACAGTTCTAAATTATCGAAATGTCAATAATTATGTTTTCCAAACATATTATTGAATAACAAAAATTATACTTTTGTATGTTTTTTTCAGTGCATTGTTAATGGGAAAGAATTCTGTAATAGAGCATAAAGGGATTGTAACTGAAATTTCCTCCGAATCAGTTTTAGTTGAACTGACTGTTATGTCTGCGTGTTCTGCATGTCATGCAAAAGCGATGTGTAGTTTTGACAGTGCACAAAAAACAATCGAAATCAACAATCCAACAGGAATTTGGGAAAAAGGAGAAACTGTAAAAGTTGTAATGCGTGAATCAATGGGGAAAAAAGCAGTGTTCCTTGGTTACTTATTACCATTTATTGTTCTAATAGTTTCATTGATAATTTTCAATCTGGCAGGAATTAACGAAGGACTTTCAGGTTTGTTATCAATTGGGATGCTTGTTCCATACTATGTAGGGCTGTATATTTTTAAAGATAAAATAAAAAGAGTATTTAATTTTAATATAGAGAAAATTTAAACATTTAATTATGGAAATAATTCTGAATACATTAATTTCCTTAAGTATTTTAGGGGTTGTGTGCGCGGTTATTTTGTACGTTGTAGCACAAAAATTTAAAGTTGTGGAAGATCCCCGTATTGACGAATCACAGGCATGTTTGCCTGGTGCGAATTGTGGGGGTTGTGGTTATCCTGGCTGCCGTGGTTTTGCAGAGGCTTGCGTAAAAGCAGATTCATTGGATGGATTATTTTGTCCGGCTGGTGGAAACGAAGTTATGAAAAAAGTTGCCGAAGTTCTTGGAATGGCAGCAGTTGAGAAGGATCCTCAAATTGCAGTTGTAAGATGTAATGGTTCTCACGAGAAACGCCGCAAAACAACTAATTATCAAGGACCGACCTCTTGTGCCGTTTCACATTCGTTATATGGTGGCGATACTGACTGTCCTTACGGATGTTTAGGATTAGGAGATTGTGTTAAAGCTTGTACTTTCGATGCAATAATTATCGATGAAGAATCTGGATTGCCAATTGTTGATGAAGAAAAGTGTACTTCATGTGGTGCATGCGTTAAAGCTTGCCCAAAAGCAATTATTGAGATTCGTGATAAAGGTAAAAAGAGCCGCAGAATTTATGTTTCCTGCATAAACAATGACAAGGGTGCTGAAGCAAAAAGGGCTTGCGATGTCGCTTGTATTGGTTGTGGAAAATGTGCAAAAGTTTGTGCTTATGATGCAATTACAATAGAAAACTTTTTGGCTTATATTGATTACGAAAAATGTAAGCTTTGCCGTAAATGTGTGGCCGAATGTCCGACAGGATCAATTCTTGAATTGAACTTCCCGCCTCGCAAAGAAACTGTTGCTCAGAAAGAAGCAGAAATTAATGAAGTAGAAAAGTAATTATAAACTAATATAGGAGATTACACAGTGTTAAAAACATTTCCAAAAGGTGGAGTTCATCCTAAAGAGAATAAGTTTTCGGCAGGAAAACCTATAGAAAAACTCGAACTGCCAAAGCAGGTCAGCATTCCTGTATCACAGCATCTTGGAGCACCAGCAGAACCGGTTGTTGCCAAAGGAGACGTTGTTAAAGCAGGTCAACTGATTGCGAAAAGTACCGGATTTGTGTCAGCAAATATTCACTCTTCGGTATCTGGCAAGGTTGCTAAAATTGACAAAGTACTCGACACAACAGGTTACAAACAGACATGTATTGTAATTGATGTTGAAGGTGACGAATGGGTTGATACTATTGACAAGTCGGTTGAAATTAAGAACAATACAGATATTTCTGCTGACGAAATAAGAACAAAAGTTTCTGCATGTGGTATAGTTGGTCTTGGTGGAGCAACTTTCCCAACTCATGTTAAACTGTCTGTTCCAGCAGGTAAAACCTGTAAGTATCTTATTATCAATGCAGTCGAATGCGAACCATATCTCACATCAGATCATCAGTTAATGATGGAAAAAGGAGAAGAAATCCTTATAGGTAGCAAGCTTATACAAAAAGCTATCGGAGCCGAAAAGGTTTTTATTGGTATCGAAAACAATAAACCAGATGCGATTAGCCACATGACAGAATTATCGAAGAAATTCGAAAATATTGAAGTCAACGCATTGAAAGTTAAGTATCCACAGGGTGGTGAAAAACAATTAATCAAATCGATAACAAAACGTGAAGTTCCATCTGGAGGATTACCAATTGATGTAGGTTGTGTAGTTCAGAATGTGGGAACAGCATTTGCCGTTTATGAAGCAATAATAAAAAACAAACCATTATTCGAAAGAGTGGTTACAGTAACTGGTAAATCGGTTCAAAAACCATCAAACATACTTGCACGTATTGGCACCCCAATACACATGTTAATTGAGGCAGCAGGTGGATTACCAGAAGATACAGGAAAAATAGTTAATGGCGGACCTATGATGGGCAAAGCAGTAAGTTCTGTAACTGTCCCTGTTACAAAAGGAACATCAGGAATTTTGATTTTTCCAGAAAGTCTGGCTGACCGTGCAGAAACATTTACTTGCATTCGTTGTGGTAGATGCACAACTGTCTGTCCAATGGGTCTGGAACCGTTCCAACTCAAAAACATGACTGCTGCAAAAATGTACGAAGAATTACAAAAAGAGCGTGCGCTTGATTGTATGGAATGTGGTTCATGTGTTTATACATGTCCAGCAGGCGTACCATTACTTGATTATATAAGACTTGGTAAAGCAAATTTAAACAAAATATTAAGAGCTAAAAAATCATAAAACAATGGCTATAAATAGATTAACAGTATCGATGTCTCCACATGATCACGGAAAAGATTCCGTTAAAAAGATTATGTATGGAGTTGTGATTGCTATGATTCCCGCATTATTGGTATCAATATATTATTTTGGTTTTGACGCCAAGGGTGAATCTTTTATTGCAATTGCATCTTGTGTATTCTTTGAGTGGGCTATTCAGAAGTTTATTTTAAAAGGAAAAACGACTGTAGTTGATGGTTCAGCAATTGTCACAGGTATGCTTCTTGCCTTTAATGTTCCTTCAAATCTGCCTTGGTGGATAATTATTATTGGTTCACTGGTTGCAGTAGGAATTGCTAAAATGACTTTTGGCGGTCTTGGAAATAATCCATTTAATCCGGCACTTGTAGGTCGAGTTTTCATGCTGATTTCCTTCCCAGTTGAAATGACATCCTGGCCTAAGGTTAGTGTGCTTAATTTTGCATTAACTGATGCTCAAACAGGTGCAACACCTCTTGCAATAATAAAAGAAGGTGTGAAAAACGGCGAAAGCTTATCTTCAATTATGGACTCATTACCTACCAGCTATGTTGACATGTTTTTAGGCAACATGGGAGGCTCACTTGGTGAAATTTCAGCATTAGCTCTACTTATCGGCGGTATCTTTATGTTATCACGTAAAATCATCACATGGCACATCCCTGTTTCAATACTCGGAACCGTTGCAATTTTTACAGGTATACTTTATGGAATTGATCCTTCAAAATATGCAAGTCCTTTATTCCATTTACTCACAGGTGGTTTATTATTAGGTGCGATATTTATGGCAACTGATATGGTAACATCTCCAATGTCAAAAATGGGAATGCTAATTTTTGGGGTTGGGATTGGAGCAATTACTGTACTTATAAGAGTCTGGGGCGTTTATCCCGAAGGCGTATCTTTTGCAATTCTCATTATGAATGCTTTTGTACCGCTTATCAATAAAGGATTTAAACCAGGTCGTTTTGGTGAAAAAATTAAAAAACAATAGTCATGGCTAGAAAAGATACTTTTATTAATATGACAATGACACTGTTGGTAATTACCGCAGTGCCGGCAATCTTACTTGGATTTGTTTACAAATTCACTAAAGAGCCGATTATTCAAGTGAAAAAAGACAATTTAAAAAAGAGTATAAATCTTGTTGTTCCTGGCGCAGACAAAGGTACTGTTACTGAATTCGGCGTTAAACCTGCCGAGGGAACAGACTCTTTATTCTTCTACGAGGTAGTAGTTAATGAAGTGCGAATTGGAACCGCTGTAAAATCATATACAGACAAAGGTTTTGCAGGTCGCTTCACAATTATGGTAGGTTTTGATACTACAGGAAATATAATCGACAGTGATATGCTCGAGCATAAAGAAACTCCTGGTTTAGGTGATAAAGCTTCAAAGAGCAAAACCACCTGGAATGAACAATTTAAAGGGAAAAAACCTGGTGAATTCAAACTTTTAGTAAAAAAAGATGGAGGAGATGTAGATGCAATTACTGCTGCAACCATTTCATCACGAGCATATTGTGATGCATTGCAAAGAGCATTTGACACCTATTCTGCATATTATAAACTTAATTCTGAATCAGTATCTACTACTGATAAAGCTAAAGGAGGAAACGAATAATGAATCAATGGAAAAATTTTACCAAGGGTTTTATCAGAGAAAATCCGATTCTGGTTCTTGTACTCGGAACTTGTCCGACACTTGCAACCACATCATCTGCTATTAACGGCATCTCGATGGGATTAGCCACTACCTTCGTTCTTGTAGGATCAAATGTTGTTATTTCTTTAGTTGCCAAGATGATTCCCGACAAAGTCAGAATCCCTGCATATGTTGTTGTAATCGCTTCATTTGTGACAATTGTCGACTTAACAATGCAAGCCTACGTTCCTGCAATTTATGCAACATTAGGTATATTTATTCCTCTGATTGTTGTAAACTGTATTGTTCTTGGGCGCGCCGAAGCTTTTGCAAATAAAAATACTGTTTTATCTTCACTTGTTGATGGAGTCGGAATGGGACTTGGATTTGCCATGGCCCTAGGCGTTTTAGGTGCAATACGTGAAGTTCTTGGTTCTGGGGCACTATTTGGAATGAAATTAATGAATCAAGGTGCTTTAGTTTTTGTACTTGCACCAGGAGCTTTTATTGCTCTAGGTTATCTTATAGCGGTAGTAAACAAAATCAAGAAATAATAAATTCGACTTGTTATGGAATATATTTTAATAATTATATCAGCAATTATTGTAAACAACGTCATTCTGGCGCAATTTCTCGGAATTTGTCCTTTCCTCGGCGTTTCCAATAAAGTAAGCACAGCTATTGGGATGTCTGCTGCAGTAATATTTGTTATTGTTCTTGCTACAATGACAACATATTTGTTGCAAATCTATGTCTTAAATCCTTTGGACTTAGGATATCTTCAAACAATATCATTTATTCTCGTTATTGCTGCCCTTGTTCAAATGGTAGAAATCATTCTCAAAAAGATTAGTCCGCCTCTTTATCAAGCCTTGGGAATTTATCTTCCTTTGATAACAACAAATTGCGCCGTTCTAGGTGTTGCAATTCTAGTTATTCAGAAGGACTATAATCTATTACAGGGTGTTGTTTTCGGAGCAGCAATAGCTACTGGCTTCGGTCTTGCTTTGACAATCCTTGCTGGGATACGCGAACATTTAGATGTGCTCAACATACCAAAAGGAATGAAAGGTGTGCCTATTAGTCTAATAATTGCAGGTATTCTGTCAATGGCATTTATGGGATTTACAGGTTTGGTTTAATTCTAGTTGGGGTAGTGGGATAATGGAGTAATGGAATGATGGGGGGGCAGAGCCGTCAACGTCTTCAGCTATGTTCGGTTACAAAATGATAAAAATTCAAAAACTCCGGATACAAAACAACCAGGGATTATCAAAAACAGGAACACAAAAAATCTACAATAATTTTTATACTTTTGAGGCAGAATAAATGCCTCATTTTTTTAATACTATGGACAAAAGACTTGAAGAGTTTAAAAGACTTCTAGATATAATGGATAAGCTGAGACTTGAATGTCCATGGGATAGCAAACAAACTAATGACAGCCTCAGAACACTTACGATAGAAGAAGTATACGAACTTGCTGATGCTGTGATGAAATCCGATGACAACGAAATTAAAAAAGAACTCGGTGACATTCTCTTACATATTGTCTTTTATGCAAAAATTGGAGAGGAAAATAAAACCTTTGATATTTATGATGTTATAAATGGAATTAACGAAAAACTGATTTATCGCCATCCTCATATCTTTAGTGATGTTAAAGTTAACTCTGCTAAAGATGTCGAAGAGAATTGGGAAAGATTAAAGCTTAAAGAAGGAAAGAAAAAAACTGTGCTAGGTGGCATCCCTGAGTCATTACCAGCACTTATTAAAGCACATCGCATTCAAGATAAAGCTCGTGGAGTAGGTTTCGATTGGGACGAAAAAGAACAGGTATGGGATAAGGTTCTTGAAGAATATAAAGAGCTAATGACCGAAGTAAAATCTGCTGATGAAGAAAAAATGGAGGCCGAATTCGGTGATTTTTTATTTTCTGTCATTAACGCTGGCCGACTTTACGGTATTAATCCTGAAAATGCACTAGAAAGAACAAATATCAAGTTTATTAAGAGGTTTAATTATCTAGAGAATAAAACTATTTCTCAGGGATTAGATCTCAAAAACATGAGTCTCGACGAAATGAATGCTATTTGGGAAGAAGCAAAGAAACAAGTTTAATACGCGTTTAACATTAAATTCTTGTAACTATTTAGGTCTATGGTATAATTATGTAATCGGTAAGCTGTAATCAGTAATCAGTTCCGCCGCGGCGGATGTAGTAAACTTAAGATAATGCTTTTTTTATAACAAAAGTGGAATTTCAATAAGCGATAGCGACTATGCAAAACCAACCGATTACGGATTACCGACCACGATTTGACCCTGAGCGTAGTCGAAGGGTACTAAAATAACGATTAAAAAAATGTATTTTCGTTTTGATATTATATTTAAATAAATACAAATTCTTCAACAATATTTTAAGAATATGATTGCAGATCTGTCAACCATACATATAATTCTGATATTCGTATTTGCAGCAGCTCTGTTAATTCAACTTTACTTTTATCTATACCTTTTCGTGCGTGTTTTAATCTTAAAACATGACATTGAAAATGAAAACAACACTTCTCTCCTACCCGTCTCAGTCATAATTGCAGCAAAAAACGAAGCTGCAAATCTAAAAAAGAATTTGCCTGCAATTCTAACTCAGGATTATCCAGAATTTGAAGTCATTGTTGTTTGTGATCACACAACAGATAATTCCTTTGATATTCTTCAAGAATTCCAAAAATCATATCCAAATCTAAGAATTTTGAAATTTGATAGCTTAGAATCTGGCAAAAAAGCAGCTCTTACGATGGCAATTAATGAAAGCTCACACGACAAGTTGGTTTTTATAGATGCCGATTGTTGGCCCCTCAAAAAAAGCTGGTTAAAAATAATAGTCTCCAAAATTACTAATGAAAAATATCTAGTTTTAGGATTGGGTATGTATGAAAGCACAGGAAGTTTCTCGAATGCATTTATCCGATACGACACTCAAATTATTGCATTACAATACTTTGCGGCTGCTCTTACTGGCAAACCATATATGGGAGTCGGGAGAAACATTGCGTACACCAAGCAGTTGTGGACAGCTGTCGAAGGATTTAAAAAGCATGAAAATTTACTATCAGGAGATGATGATTTGTTCGTATCCGAAGCAGGCACAAGTCAAAATACAGCAATTTGCACCAATCCTAATTCAATGACGCTTTCAACTGCAAAACAAAATTTAAAAGAATATTTGAATCAAAAAGCAAGACACATCAGTACGTCATCAAAATATAGTTTAAGATCTTTGGCTTTTTCTGGGGCAGAAATGCTAACGAGAAGTTTACTTCTGTTGTCGGGAATATTTTTATTAAATTCATATGTTTTTATCCCAGTATTAATATTGATTGGTGTAAGACTGACTATTTCCTGCTTTGTAATCAGATATAATTCGGCAAAAAATAATAACAAAATCTCCATTCCTCGTATTATAATTTTTGATATCTTTGCACCGTTTTTCTATGGGTTTTTATTTTTTTATAAATTACTGATATACAATAGCAAACAATGGTAGAACGTAGTGGTTTTTCGGTTAAAGCAAAAAAAGATCTCGAAATTATTGAGCTTGCACTCAAGGGTCAAGAGAAAGCTTATGCTGAACTACTAGACAGATATCAGGATTCTATTTATTTTTTGTTGTTAAAAAAAATAGGAAACGAAAATGATGCTGAGGACCTTACAATGGAAACTTTTGGTAAGGCATTTAACAATCTTGATCAGTACACTCCAGTTTATGCATTCAGCACATGGCTTTTCAGGATAGCAATAAATAATTGCATTGACTTTGTCCGCAAACGTAAAATCCGTCCTCAATCGTACGATTCTGGTGTTGACTTTCATGACCCAGACAATGTAAATTTCACTTCATCAAACCTAAGTCCCGAAGATCTGGTTATCCGCGACCAAAAGGCTGCTGAGCTCAGAGATATGATACAAACGCTTAAACCACGATATGCACGGCTTATTGATTTAAGATATTATCAGGAACTATCCTACGAAGAAATTGCTGACACAATGCAACTTCCACTAGGTACAGTTAAAGCACAGTTATTCCGTGCTAGAGAATTGCTTGCTCCACTTCTTAAAAACAAGAGCGAAAAATATTAAATCATGAAAAGTACTCTCTTAAAGTATTTTCCTGATTTAAATGAAAATCAGTTAAATAATTTTGTCCAACTTTCAGAAATTTTTCCTGAATGGAATAGTAAAGTAAACTGTATTAGCCGCAAGGACATTGAGAACCTATTCGTAAATCATATATTACATTCGCTTTCAATTGCGAAAGTCTTTAACTTTTTGGATAATACTGCCATTGCTGATATAGGTACTGGAGGAGGATTTCCAGGTATTCCACTAGCGATAATGTTTCCTAAGGTTAAATTTGATCTAGTCGACAGTATTGGAAAAAAAATCACTGTAGTTAAAGATATTAGCGAACAACTTGGTCTGAAAAATGTAACGGCAATCAATAGCCGAGCAGAATTATTACCATGTAAGTACGATTTTGTAGTCAGCAGAGCAGTGACTTCTTTCCCTGAATTTTATAAAATCGTTAAAAACATCATTAAAACAGATTCTGCCGACGGAAAGCACGGAGTTATTTACCTCAAGGGTGGAGATTTTACCAATGAAATATCTGGATTTAATAATATTCAGCTATTTGAAATCAGCAATATCTTTGATTATGAGTACTTTGAAACAAAAAAAATCATTTATTTGCCGATTAATAAAAAAAAGTGAAATAAATATTTTGAATGAAAAATAAAAATACTATTTTTGCAGTCCGTTTTACAAATTGATAACATTTAAAAAACATAACAAATGAAAAGGACATTTCAGCCTTCAAACAGAAAAAGAAGGAACAAACACGGATTCAGAGAAAGAATGTCAACTGCTGAAGGACGTAAAGTATTAGCTTCGAGAAGAGCAAAAGGCAGAAAAAAATTAACAGTTTCTGACGAAGGTCGTCACAAACGTTAAAATACTACTACATACAACTTTCCTGAACTGTTCTGAAACCAGAGCAGTTTTTTTTATATGTACTAGACATATTCACCCTTCATTCTGCACAAATAATTACCGACAATAAGAAAAAACTACTAAAAACATAACTATTGTAAAAAAAAACTTATATTTGTGGTGATAAAATTATGTTTAATTAATGCCTTTCGATTATGAAACAATTAACAGTTTTAATTTGTGCTTTATTTCTGTCAGCAGGATTAATGGCGCAGGAGTTTGACATGCTGTCAAAGCGTGGCGAACCGATTTTACCCGTAGCAGGCGAAATGGCTTTAGGTATTGACGCAATGCCGGTACTTGGCTATTTTGGAAATTTATTCAACGGAACAGCAAACAACACTACTGCTTTCGGATTTATCAATGGTATTTACAATGCTAACACCATTTATGTAAAGTACTATCTTGAAGATCAAGTTGCTGTAAGAGGTGCTGTAAGAATCGGACACACCAACTTTTTTGACAGAGAATTTGTTACAATGGACCAGGATTTTCCAGATCCTCTTGTAACTGTTACTGATGTTGCTCATTACAACTCAACAAACTTGGGTATTGGTGCTGACTATCTTATGTATCGTGGAAAAGGTAGAGTTCAGGGTTACTATGGTGGTGGTCTTTTCATCAACTACAACAGTTGGATGGACACTTACACTTATGGAAACGCTATTACAACTCAATTCTCATCACCTACATGGTACGACTTTGCTTTAAATGCACAAGTTACCGGTAGCGAAAGAATTTTGAAAGAGTACAGCAACAACTCATTTGGCGTTACACTTCGCGGTGTTATTGGCGTTGAATATTTCGTAGCTCCTAAAATTTCTGTAGGTGGCGAAATGGGATTAGGTATTCAGTTTGACAATGACGGTTATTACCAAACTGTTGAGCGTTGGACAGGTACTGAACGCGAAGTTGAAACAACTGAACAAGCCAACGACACATTCATTGGTGTTGACAATTTCACATCAGGTTCTTTGTTTGTTATGTTCCATTTTTAGTATTTAATGAAAAAGAGTAATAATTAAAAAATTTAATGTTATGAAAAATATTATTTCAATCATGTTAATCGCCTCTTTAGGCATGTTGTTAGTGTTCACAGGTTGTAAAGAAGAAGAATATGTTCAAGAACCACTAAAAACCGTTACTATTTCAGGTACAGTTGAAGGCGATATGGATTTGTCAAATGCTGGTCTCGAAGCTATGCCAGACGGTACAAAAATCATTTTCCGTATAGATTCACAGGATCTCGTTGCTACTCCAATTGCTGGTTACACATATCAGGTATTACAGTATACAGCTACAGTACAAGATGGCGCTTATACAATTGATTTACCTACAGTAAAATTCAATGGTGTTACAGTTGAAATCGTTCCAGTTGATTTCCAGGATGAGCAAATTCAGGCTGATGATTCAAAGAAAGATAAAACTTTCGTTGGTGGTGCTACTTCTACAGTTACAATGGAAGGCGAAAGATATTTTGTAAATTTATATTACAATGCTATCTAATTAACTGAAAGACAGTTTATAAGAGCCGGCTTATGCCGGCTTTTTTTTTGTACCTACTGATCGGGGTACTTTACACCATAAACAGACAAGCAAAAAAATGACAGACAGAACCACCAATTATAGAAATATGCCAGATTCCATGTCCGAAAGGAATTTTGCGAATAAGATAAAAAGCTACACCAGCACAATAGCTCAAACAACCAGCAAGCAAAAACCATAATGTTGCACCAGATGCCTTCTGAATAAGCGGAACAACTGCAATAATAATTATCCAACCCATTGCCACATATAACCATGCAGACAGCTTTCGTTCAAAACAGCGGCCTTTATAATAGAAGAGTTTGTAAACAACACCAATTATCGCAATTCCCCAAATTATCCCGAAAATTGTCCAACCAAATGGTCCGCGTAGTGTTACTAATGTTATTGGAGTATAAGTTCCTGCAATCAAAACGTAAATCATACTATGATCTATAAGATTGCGTCGTGATTTTTTTCGAAGATTTTTTGAGCCGTGAAAAACAGTTGATGAAATATACATGGCAATCATAGAAGATCCAAAAATGCTAAAACTGACAATTTTCCACACATTCCCTTCTATGGAAGCAAAAACAACGAGCAGCACCAAGCAAGCAATGGCAATCATAACTCCTAAGCCATGGCTGAGAATATTGAATATCTCTTCAGCCTTGATCAAACGTTTTGATTTCATTATCTTTTATTAGCCTCAATTTCAAAAGTACCGATTGTTGAGCTATTTTCAGAAAATTCAGCAATTTTCCCATAATATATGTTCAAAACATAAGTCCCAGGAGCTAGTTCTGGTCCAAGGTCTATTAAAAACCCCTCATTGATTTCTGTCTTACTGACAACTATGTTACCCTCTTTAATAAGTTTCTTTCTTTCAATCAATTTATAACAAATTGTGTCTTGGTAAATTCCAGAACACTCAAAACTTAACATTGTTGCTTTTGGATCAACTACAATTTCTCCTTCAGAATTAACCGGTTTCACAGATGTTATTACAGGCACAGGTGCTGGCTTATAACAAGAAACAACTGGCACACGACAACCGTTAAGAATTGCTGTCATCCCGATAAGCATTGCTCCTATTCTTAGTTTTTTTGCAATCAGACTCTTACTTTTACCTCCGGTTAGGTAAACCAAAAAAGAAATAATAACGAATCCTGCCGAAATTAATACCACCAACAATGGAAAGACACTAGAGTTTTTCATATTATTCAATCACTTTTAAGTCAAAATAAGAAAATGGTGCGGAGTTTTCGTCAAGTTCGGCAGCAGCAAAATAATATAACTGCAATTTGTAATCTCCAGGTGCTATTATGCTGGGAGTTGTTATTGATAGGCTTACCGATGTATCACTTGAAGTTTTAACACAATCCCCAGTATAAATATTCTCAGAATTGTTATTAATCTTGTAAGACACTTTCTCATAAAACATGTACTGACAGTCGAAATTAATGATTTGATTATCTGTATTTAAAATTATAGCTCCATCATTATTAACTGAATCGGAACAAACAATTATAGGCTCGACAGCAACTTCATAACATGTAACCACAGGTTTGCAGCCATTTGCGACACATGTTAGAGCAATTATCGAAGCCCCAAGAGCTAGCTTTTTCTTTATCAAATATTTATTCTGACCGTTACTTAAATAGACTAGAACTGAAATCACACCGAAGCCAACAAACAAGGCTGCTAATGCAAAATAAACATAGATTTGATTCTTCATGTCAGTTAAACTTTAAAAATAAATTGACAATTTTTCGTACTCAAAATTAGCGTAATTTTTATTAACAACGGAAATAATTAAAAAAGATTTTAATACTTTTACAATATACCAAAAATATATATGCAGGAAGATTTTTTACATTTAATTTATAAAAACAGATTGTGGGAAGAAGGTTCAGAAATGCTAACTGACGGAACTCCTTTCGAAATAATTGACACTGGTTTACACAATTCGGATTCGGGACCTGATTTCTTCAACGCTAAAATCAGA
>Ga0209800_10002540_pt1 | contig 15984 bp, 15 predicted proteins | sample Higcelweek8metaG_FD_187174 | JGI IMG/M metagenome (GOLD analysis project Ga0209800, IMG submission 187174) | Freshwater pond sediment microbial communities from the University of Edinburgh, under environmental carbon perturbations - High... | ecosystem: Environmental > Aquatic > Freshwater >...
GCGCATGGGATCAAGATTTGATGATTCCCTCACGCCAAGATGAAGCGACCATCATGGCCCGCGTGACCATCCCGCTTTATCGCACGGGAGCCGACTACGCCCGCACCCGCGCGGCACAGCAAACGACGGTCCAAAAGCGGCTTGAGCTTGAAGAAACACGTCGCATGGTGCGCGAATCTGTTTTGCGCAGCTGGCAAAATCTTAAAACCGCACAGGCCGCCATTAACGCTTTTGAGAGCGAACAAAAGGCAAACGAGCTTGCGCTTCATGGCGTGCAGGAAGAGTCCAAAGTTGGCACACGCACCACACTCGATGTGCTCAATGCGCGGCAAGAACTTTTGACGGCTCAGGTTAATCTTGTCAAAGCCCGGCATGATGAAGTTGTCGCCCGCCTTCAACTGAAAGCCGCGCTCGGCGGTCTAACCCCCGAAGCACTTAAGCTTTCCATCAAAGCCTATGATCCGGCGGGCCCATCCGAGACGAAATAACCAAATCTTCACTTCCGCGCTTGTATAGATTCTTCATGATTGAATCCTTCCGCAGACACCACCCTTTCGTTGCGCTTAAGCCGCGCACATGGATTGAGCGCGTCATCTTTTGGGGTGGTGCGGTTCTGGTCGCGCTCACAACCATTCTCTTTGCCAAATTATGCGTCTTAGGCGGGCATACGTTTAAAGAGCTTCTTGCCGCACAGCCATATATTCCGTTTCTTCTTATGCCATTCGGCTTTGGCACTATTGTTTGGTTTACACGCCACTTTTTCTCTGGCGCTGAAGATAGCGGTATTCCGCTTTCCATTGCCGCCATCAGTTCGCCAGACGTAGCGGATCGCTCATCGCTTTTGTCCATGCGTATCACGTTCGGTAAAATCTTTTTTACAGCGCTCAGCCTGTGCATGGGCGCGTCCGTTGGGCCAGAAGGGCCAAGCGTGCAAATCGGTTCTTCGATCATGTACACGCTCGGCAAACATTTTAACTTCACAGAGCCGCAGTTTAAACGCACGCTTGTGCTGGCAGGTGGCGCAGCGGGTTTAGCGGCAGCCTTTAACACGCCGCTAGCGGGAATTATTTTCGCCATTGAAGAGCTCGCTCATTCGTTTGAATCGCGTAACAGCGGCACGGTGCTCACGGCTGTGATTATCGCCGGTATTGTCTCTATCGCAGCGCTCGGCAACTACACTTACTTTGGCCACACAAGCGTTATGCTGTCTTTGGCACAAGCGTGGAAACCCGTTTTACTTTGCGGCATTGTTGGTGGTTTGTTTGGCGGTTTGTTCTCGCGTTTTCTGCTTTTCTTTTCACGAGGGATTCAAGGTCGCCTTGGATTCTTTATCGCGCATCGGCCTGTTGTGTTTGCCGCCGCGTGTGGCCTCGCGCTCGCAGGCCTTGGGCTTTTGTGCGATAATAGCATTTACGGCACAGGTTATAGTGAAGCCAGAAGCTTAATTGAAGGCACTCAAACTTTGCCGCGCTCTTTTGGATTCATGAAACTTTTGGCAACGGCGCTGTCTTATATCAGCGGCGTGCCGGGGGGACTTTTTGCGCCCGCTCTAGCCACCGGAGCCGGCCTTGGGGCAGATATTGCGCCATGGCTTCCTGAAACGCCCTTTGCCGCCGTTGTGATCCTTGGGATGGTTGGCTATTTCACCGGCGTGGTGCAGGTACCAATTACAGCCACGATCATCGTGATGGAAATGACGAGCGACCAATCGCTGACGCTGCCTTTGATGGCCACGTCTTTTCTGGCCTTTGCCGTCTCGCGCTTGGTTTGCCCCAGCTCGCTTTATCACACATTGGCCGAAGCTTTTCTGGAAAAACACACGCGCCAGCATGAACGCGAAGAACCCAAAGACGAGCCTGCTGTTTAATTGCCTTTTGCCTCACGGTACGCGATAGGCAACAGATCAATAAGCGCCGTAGGCGCACTGGCAAAAAGCCAAACCAAAGCCGCCATCGGCCACGGAAAAGCGATCCGCGCTTTATTGGCCGCAAGGCCGCGCTTGATCACCTGCGCCGCTTGCGCCGCTTCCATCAAAAACGGCATGGGGCAGGTATTGATGTCGGTCATTGGCGTTTTGACAAACCCGGGGCAGATCACGTTGACCTTAACCCCCGCCCCTGCCAGCTCGCCTCGCAGCGCCTCGCCATAAACGCGCACCGCCGCCTTGCTCGCGCAATAAGCTGCCGCCCCCGGCATGCCACGAAACCCAGCGAGCGACGCGACAAGCGCGATCTGCCCATGCCCCCGCGCTTTCATCGCCGGTATCATTGTAAAAATGGTGTTGAGCACGCCATCGATATTGGTTTTGAACACGGCGCGGTCATCCAAAGCGGCCCCGCCCTTCTTATGCGTCCCGCCAGAGATTCCCGCATTGGCGATGATGAGGTCGATCGGGATCACATCGTCGCAGGATTTGACCCAAGCCGCGCTCGCAATGCGGTCCGTAATGTCCAGAATCTGCGTTTGAACATTGGCGCCTTTTTCGCTGGCGCGGCGAGCCACATCCGTTAATCGCTTGCCATTCCGCGCCGCCAAAAACAGCATCACGCCGGGCTCCGCATAGGCTTCGGCCAAGGCCGCGCCCAGACCGCTAGAGGCCCCGGTGATGAGAATCCCTTTTACGTTGGACATACGGCCTTCCTTTCAAACCAAACATCGGCACGTTCGGCTTCGCGTTTTGGAAAAAGCAAGACTGGTTCAAACCCGCCCAAGCTTACGTTCTCACAGAAAGACTTCCAATCGCAAGGCCTGCAAATGGGATCAAAAACACCGGCCCGCATAGCCCGACGGAACCCCCAGACAAGCTCATGCGTCAAGTGCCTCGATTGCCCCACAGCCCAAGGCCGCGCCGCAAAATTCACCGTGGAAAGAAGAGCGAGAACGTTTTGATCTCGCGCCGCCATGCCATGCTCTTCACACGTACGGTTTGGGCAAAGAGGCTTTCCTTCTGCCATGCAAATATCGTCTTTTCCTGCGATAATCTGAAAGGTCTCGCCAGACGCCAAGCGCTGCCCCATGCGGCGCATATGCGCCGCAAAAGGCGCATCATACCCCTCACCGACAAACGTCAAAAAACAGCACAGATGATGGCCGCGTAGCCTTAATTTCCGCTCTTGTTCCATTGTTTTTCTTTTGCTCTCAATCGCTTGAAAGCCAAATTGTGGCGCAGCTTTGTTCCAAAGCCAATGCTTTTTGCCATTTTTTGGCCTTTTCCATCCTTTATTTCAAAGGGGTGACGCGGCGCACAAAACGCGTTACATTGCGCCACCATTTTTTAACAGCTTACGACTTGACCGTTCATGTCTTTATCACCCGTTCTTGGCGATTTGAAGCGCCGCGGCCTTATGATGGTTCTTTCCTCGCCCTCTGGCGCTGGCAAGACAACAATCTCGCGCCGCTTACTCAAGACAGATCCGCAAATTGCTTTGTCTATTTCTGTGACGACGCGCGCGCCACGCGGCAATGAGGTCGATGGCAAAGATTACCTCTTTACCGATCCTGTTTCGTTTAACCTGATGGTCAACCGCGATCAGCTGTTGGAGCATGCCAAAGTTTTCGGCAATTATTACGGCACGCCGCGTGGGCCTGTTGAAGACTCGCTTACCCAAGGCCATGACGTTTTGTTTGATATTGATTGGCAAGGTACGCAGCAATTGGCGCAAAACGCCCGTGACGATTTGGTGAGCATTTTTATCCTGCCGCCCAATTGGGCCGAGCTAGAGCGTCGCCTGTTCTCGCGCGCGCAGGATACGCCCACAGAGATCAACCGCCGCATGGCGCAAGCCACGGATGAAATGAGCCACTGGGCGGAATATGATTATGTGATTATCAACCGCGATCTTGACGCTTCGGTTGCGGCGGTTCAGGCCATTTTGCAAAGCGAACGGCTCAAGCGCCGCCGCCTGATTGGTCTTTCCGATTTTGTCAAAGGCCTTCAGGCTGGCGCTTAACAACGCGGGCGAGGTTTTCGAAATCGGCCAGTGTCAGTTCTTCCGCACGCGTGGTGGGCGCAATGCCCACTTCTTCAAGCAACGCCTCGCCGCCCAGCGGCTTCAGGCTTGAGCGCAACATCTTGCGCCGTTGACCAAACGCAGCCGCCGTCACTTTCTCAAGCACCTGCAAATCCACATCGCTCGGCTTATCTTTGCGCGGCACAAGGCGCACCACCGCGCTATCAACCTTCGGCGGCGGCGTAAAGGCCCGCGCCGGAATCGTCATCACACGTTTGCCTTCCGCACAAAATTGCGTGATGACCGAAAGACGGCCATAGGCCTTTGTGCTCGGCGTGGCCAAAAGTCGATCAACGACTTCGGCTTGGAACATAAGCGTGAGACTTTCGAAAAGCGCCATTTGCTTCAGCCAACCCAGCAAAAGCGGCGTGCCCACATTGTAAGGCAGATTGGCGACAATCGCACGCGGCGCAGGGGCCAACGCAGCCCAATCGGTTTGCAAAGCGTCGGCTTCATGAATTTCAAACCGTCCGTCCGCCAGCGGCACTAACCCTTCAAGCGCCAGAACGCAGCGCGGATCTTTTTCAATCGCGATAATTTTTTGCGCGGCGCTGGCCAAAAGCGGACGCGTGAGCCCACCGGGGCCGGGGCCGACCTCAAACACATTGATCCCCGATAAATCGCCCGCTTGCGCCACGATGCGCCGCGTCAAATTAAGATCGAGCAGAAAATGCTGGCCCAAGCCTTTACGCGCAGCCAAACCAAACGCCGCAATGACTTGGCGCAACGGGGGCAGACTTTCAAGCGGAAACGGCGAACTCACGGCACGGCCTTCAAGCGCACATCAACAAACGCATCGCGCCGCAAATCGCGAATCTGCCGCCGCGCTAAAAGCTCAAGCCGTTCCGTACCGATGGCCGTGCGAATAGCATTCCGGTCAATGTTTTCCGGCATCGAGCGCCCGCACACGAACAGCATCAAAGCGCCCTTGCCCGTCGCCATGGCTTCGCTGGCATGGCCTTCGGAAATATTTTCAACTTTTTGTGCGAGCCAGCTTGGCGCGGTATCCAATTTCACTTCGCCTAAATCCTGCCAACGCCAGCCGGGATAGCGGCTTGGCAACTGCTCGGACAAACGATCACAGCTTGTGATGTCTTGACGGATTTTGTTGGCTTCACGCAACAGGGCTTCTTTGTCATCCGATGAACTATAGGGATGAAAGGCTTGTTGCAAAGTGACGCTCAACTCCTTGACATCGCCCATCGCCACGGTACGCTTTTCGCGCACACCCAAAATCGTATAGCCGCTTGCGCTGCGCACCGGCCCGGCGATTTCACCCGCTTGAAGCGTTTGCATAACCTTGTCGAGTTCCGGCTCAAGCTGGCCGGATTGAATCCAACCCATGTCGCCACCCGTGCCTGCGCCCGCGCTTTGCGAAAACTGCCGCGCAATCGCGCCAAAAACAGCGCCATGCTTCAACTGATCCGCCAATTTTTCGGCCAGCTCATGCACTTGGCCCTCTTCCTCCGGCTTATCGACGGGCAGATAAATCTCGCTGAGCAAAAATTCCTGCCGCCCGGCATTGGCGCGCATGCGCGACGCCGCTTCATCAATTTCATCCTCGCCAATATCCACGCGGGGACGCAGCGTGCGCATGATATATTTATTCCAAGCCAAGGTCGCCTTGATCTGCTGACGCAACGTCACCGGCGGAATCCCACTAGCGCGCAGAAAACCGCTCATATCGCCGCCGGGAATCTTGTTGTCCACGGCAATGCGCTTGAGGGCCTCATCGATCTCTTGTTCGGTGACGCTGATGCCGAGCTTATCGCTTTCCTGAATTTGGAGCTGCTCGTTAATCAGGGCACGCACAACTTGCACTGAAATATTCTGCCGCACCTCTGGCGCGTTGGGCAGGCCCGAGGATAAAACAGACAGATTGATCCGGTTACGCACATCGGCAACCGTAATCGGCGTTTCATTCACGATGATCGCGATCCCGTCGCTGAGCCCGGCAAGAGGTGGCGTTTGCGTGGCCTGCGGCGTTTGCAACAGCGAGGGCCGGGCCGCCACGGCGGCTGGCGCGTGCAAAACCTGTCCCCGCGCGGCGGGCAGCTGATCAACGCGTTGTGCCCAAGCTGGGCCGCTCGCGGCTAAAACAGCAACAGACAGAAGAAGAACGGAAAGGTTACGCATGCGCTTTTCCCAAGCTCTCTTTAAAAAAGGGTTGCCCAACTCTACCCTTAGCCATCCTCAAGGTAAAGCAGCGTTGCCTGACCACCGGCCAAAGCCACAAGCGGGATGGCCCAAGCCGCCAAAACGACGGGAAGGGTTTGGTTAGCCCCCAAGGCCGTGATGACGTTATTGAGCGAAAAGATAAAGCTGCCCACCAGCATGCCCGCCATCATGGCGTTCAAAATCCCGCCCCGCCGGTTTAAGCGCAGGGAAAAGGCCGCCGCAAAAAACACCATGGCACAGAGCATCACGGGCTGCGCCAGCAAGGTTTGCAGCCGCAATTCATGGCGCACCGCAGGCAGGCCGATGCTTTTGAGCGCCCGGATAAAGCTGGGTAAATGCCAAAACGAGATGGTATTTGGCGCGGCCATGCTTTCTTGAATCTTTTCAACGGTCAGCGTTGTGTTAAGCCGATAAGAGTCTTGGTGAATCTGGGTTTCATTATTCCAGTTAAACCACGCGTTTGTGATCACCCAATCTTGGCCCTCTAGCACCGCTTGCGGCGCGTCAATCCGGCCTTGATAGACGTTATCTTTGCCATAAATAAACACAATCACCGGCGTGAGGGTCAGCGGATCCATCGAGACATGATCGGCATGGATCAAATAATGGCGTTCCGGCTCATCTTGCCGCAGCCAAAGGCCCGCACCTGTCAATTCGAGCGAAGGGCCATGGCGCAGGTACCGCGCCTCCATCGTCCGATAACGCTCATTCATCGTGGCGCCGAGCGGATTCATCAGCATCACATAAATGCCGCTGAAGATAATCGTAATCAAAAGCGCAGGCGCTAAAAACTGCCACGCCGAAACGCCCGCCGCACGCGCTACGATCAGTTCTTGGCTGCGCGTCAACCGCCAGAAGTTAAACATGCCGGAGAACAGCACGACAAACGGCAGAATTTTATCAATCGTGTCAGGAAGCTTATAGGCCCCCATGCGCAACACAACGCTTAGTGTCGTATCGGCCAAATCGGCCGAACGGCGCATCAGTTCGGCGATTTCGAACAAATAGATAATCCCGGCTAGCCCGAATAAAAAGGCTAGAAACCAAAGCACATATTGCCCGCCCAAATAGCGGGAAAGCGTCCAGCCTTTGATCATGCGACCGCCTTTTGACGCCAAGAAGTCAAACGCTGCACCATCGAAAGCGGCGCATCCAGAAGATAAAGGCAAACCGGAATGGGCGAGAGAATGACCAGATAAAGAACCGGTATGATCCATGCCGATTTGGCCACCTGCGATACCAGCGAGATCATCGCCGCCTGCACCACCACAATGGCTATCGTCGCGCCGATGACGCGCTTGGACATGCCGCGCCGGTTAAAATCGCCCGCTAAGATCACAGCCACGGCAATCACGGCAAAGGTAAAGGACAAAAGCGGCCCGCCGATCCGTTGATGCAATTCCGAACGCACATTGCCCTTGGTTGCGGCGGCAGCCTGATTGCTCGCTCGCCACAGCTCGCTGAGCGTCATTTCGCGCGGGTCGAGCGTGCGGTTCGTCTTGCTGTTGCGCAACAAGTGCAGATCGAACACATAGCGATCAAAGTTCAACTCTTGCAACCGCCCGCTTTGCACATCGACCACTTGCCGCCGCCCGTTAAACACCACAAATTGAGGTCCGGCTTTTTCAATATAAAACAGGCCTTTTTCAGCCATGATCGTCACGGGCTGCGTGGGATCGCGCACGTCATGCACCAAAATATCTTGAAAGCCGCCCTCACGGCCCCGCTGCCGCGCATAAAAAGTCAGGCCATCGGCCAAATCGTTAAACGCGCCGGGACGAATCATAAAGGCTGAAAAATCATCGCGGACTTTGTATTGCAAGGTCACAAGCGTCCGGTTAGCCAAAGGCGTCACCCACGTTGTCAAGGCATAGCCGCCCAGCACCACGCCCAAGGCCAGAAGCAAAGCGGGCATGGCAAGCCGCATGGGGCTCATGCCCGCCGCGCGCATAATGACCATTTCGCTATCCACCACAAACTTGTGATAGATGAACAAAACAGCGACGCCGAGGCTGATCGGCACGATGAGCGGCAAGAAAGTCGGGATCAAAAGGCCCATCAGCTGAAAAAACACCAGCATCGTGCTGGAATTGTCGATCACGAAGGACATCATCCGAAAGGATTGCGTGAATAAGACGACAAACGTCACCGCGATTCCTGAAAACAGGAAGGCAATCAAAACCTGACTAAAAAGATAAAGATTGATCCGTCGGATCACCGTACGCGTCCTTTCACAAAAGCCGGAAGGACTATACCGCGTCGTCCCCCGTTTGCCACAGGCTTTTGTTACTGCCGCGCAGCGACCTTAATCGCGGCTGAGGTCTTCGGGGCGATCGAGGATACCTTGCCATTCTTCACAGAAGAACCATCGGCATTTTCCTGATCCGAATGCTTGCGAAGCAGGCCCTTGAACTCATCCTTGATCTTGGTCTGACCGTTTTCGAACTGATCGAGCGTCTTGCCCTTGAGCACACGACCAACAGGCATGCTTACGCTCAGTGGGTTAACCTGCTGCTTATTCACACGGACTTCAAAGTGAAGATGGGGGCCTGTCGAACGGCCCGAGGTGCCAACATAACCGATGACGTCGCCCTGGTTAACGCGCGCGCCGGGATAAACACCTTTAGCAAAGCGGCTCATATGAGCATAGGCGGTTTCAACTTCGCCCGTGTGACGCAACAGGACAAAACGGCCATAGCTGCCCGAAAATTCTGATTTTTCAATCACGCCCGAACCAGCGGCGTAAATGGGGGTCCCAGTCGGCGCACCGAAATCAACGCCTTTATGCATTTTCGAGAACCCGAGCAACGGATGCATACGCATACCAAAGCCCGACGTCACACGCGCACCTTCAACCGGCGTACGCAGCAGTGAGCGCCTGACGCTTTGGCCGCGTTCATTAAAGTAATCGACGGCCCCATCGCCAAAGGTCACGCGATAAAGGGGGCTGGCCTTGCCATTGATAATAAGAGCGGCATAGATAATGACGCCTTGACCAACGGGGGAGCCATCCTTGGCCGTTGGTTGATCGTACAAAACTTCAAAGCTGTCGCCCGGATGGATGTCACGCTGGAAATCGATTTCATGCGAATAGGCGCGGATAAGGGCGGCCATGATTGAGCGCGGCACGCCTTGTTTAGCCCCAGCGCGATAAAGAGAGTTCTGGATCTCGCCGCGCGCGGCCACACGCTGCCGTTCCAGCGGCGTGCTGCGCATTTCGGCCTGATACTGGCCGGAGGTTTGGCGCGTCACCGTGATTTCCTTGGTCGGCTCTGGCGCAAAGGTCAAGCTCGTCAAGGCTTCATCATCGCCCGTGCGTGTGATGGATAGTGTGAATTCCTGCCCTGCTTGAAGCTTGCGGGCATCATAGACTTTGCCCAAAGCGGACGAAGCGGCAAACGCTTCATCAGGATCAATATCGGCATCGGTCAACATGCGCGGGAAGGTACGGCCCTTGCCCAATTCAACTTCGCGCGTCACTTGTTCGGGGGTCGGGGCGACAACGGAAGCCGCCAGATCATGCATTTCACCAGCAACCTGTGCCACGGCCTGCAACGGCGCAGATGAGGCAAACTCTTCGACAACAGGCTTCGCCGATTGCACGAACAACAAAGCAGGTTCGGCCAAGCTCGGCACGAAATGATGCCCAACGGTTCCGACGCCCAGCGCCACAATGCCTGCAAGAAGAAGAGAAGCCGTCCGACGCGCTTGTAAAGACGGAGCGCGGACAGACCCGAGTTGAAGATGAACCAAGTTGAAGCCCTGTATTTGTTAACCCAAAAAATCTAACAAAGCGGAACGAAAGATGGTCCGCGAGCCCCTCTCCTGTCAACGCCAAATTCCGCTCGCTTTCCCTTTCTCCCCAGAATTTTAATAAATTATTTACTTTGAATTTTTTTAACTCTTTGATTTTTATGAAAAAAGCTCTTTTATAGTTAATAAACAGCCCTCTTTTATAGGCTTCTTTTATGATAGGAAATCTGTTGATTTGCGCAATATTGTAACAATTTGTAACAAGAGGGTCAGGATTATACCCCGACAACACTCGGCCAAAAGGCCGGAACCACCCACCAATCCGGGTGCGTTTCATAAAGCGCCGCCGCCGCCCCACGCGCCGATGCGCGATCGGGAAACAGACCAAAGCATGTCGCCCCACTGCCAGACATGCGTGAAAGCAGGCATTCCTTTTGTCCCGCAAGCGCCTCAAGAACCGCCCGAATCTCAGGACAAAGGCCGCAAGCCGCTTGGGTCAGCCCATTTTCCCGCTCAGCCAAAAGGACGGCCAGCGCCCGCGCATCGGCGAGCCCATCGGGAATAGGCGCGCGTGCCGTTTGGAACGCACCAGAGCGAGCCTTGAACACCGCAGGTGTTGGCAGCGCCGTGCCCAGATTGACGAGCACAATATCGGTATGTGGCAAAGCTGGCCCCGGCGCGGTTTCATCGCCGATTCCTTTAAAATAACAACTTTCTGCCGCAAGGCAGCAAGGCACATCCTGTCCCAGACTGGACGCCACCTTATATAAGAGTGGATCATTCGCGTGCAGGCCCCAATGAGCCGCCAAAAGACGAAGCGCCGCCGCTCCATCAGTGGAGCCCCCACCGATCCCAGACGCAATGGGTAGATTCTTTGTCAGAACCAAACGCAGGTTCAGTGGTTTGTCTAAAAGCGCTGCCAAGGCCCGCGCCGCACGCACAACCAAGTTCTGTTCATGATCATCGCCCGCCAAGGCCGGAGCCATAGGGCCATCCATAACAAAATCGAAGGTTGCCGCCTCTTCCAATCGCAGCCGGTCGCCAACATTGGCAAAGGCTACAAGGGAATCGAGCAAATGATAACCATCCGCCCGCCGCCCGGTGACATGGAGATAAAGGTTAATCTTAGCCGGAGCGTTCGTTGCGCGCATCAAAAGACCTTTCAAAGCAAAGGAGTCCCTTCTTCATAAAACGCCTTTCCCTTTTGCGAAACCCCAAAAGACACTTTATAAAGGAGAAAGCCTTTGGCTTATTTTGAAGGATGCTTTTTATGGACGCTTTTCTCGCCGCCTCTTCCGACGAAGTCTCTTCGCTCGTGACCCTCATCGAACGTACGTTTCCCGCTGCAACCCCCGCTCAATCCGCACGGGAATCAATCAGCGCCGCTGCCGCCCTGACCGGCGAAGCCATTTGGCATATGGCTAATTTCGCAAGTTTAGGCGCCCTTGCCCCCGGCAAAACGCCTCATCATCCCTATATCGGCGATTATTTGACTGGCCGAGCCAAGCGTCTGTGCGACGTTCCTTATGAAGAATCGCCGTTGGGCCCCCTGCGCGCTCTTTTGGAAGCTTCGGTCTATCCGATTGAGGCCGGGCCAAACCTTTTGTCCTTTGCCGAGGCCTTTTACGGGACGCAGGCTTCGCCGGACGAACAGCTTTTTTTGACGCTTCCCGCAACGGACATGCCGCACGTTCCCGCCTTACGCACGACCCAGCTCTTGCGCGAACCGTTCACCGCGCTCGCGAAAACCATCGAAAACGAAACGCGCGAGGAAGCATCTTATATGCTCAGCCTCGCCGCGCTCGCTAGGCTTCTCGATCAGAGCCGGGAGACTTTGCTGCCGCCGCTTGCGTTGACTCTTGCCTGCGAAACGTTGCTGGCCGTTGCGAAAACCGCGCCCTTCCCCGCCCCGTCCCGCGCGCAGCCGCAGCAAGTCCACAGCTTTGCCATAGGCCACAGCCCCCAATAAGACTCAGCTCGGGCCGGGGGTGCCATGATGGTCAAAGGTGTGCCGCCTCGTTAATTGATGCGGCAGACCCCTTTTATATGAAGAAAACCAAAGGCGCTGCCCGCCGTCGCGGGCTTGACGGTGAATGTTAGCCCCCAAAACCTGCGTCATTCCGACGAAGGAATCCAGCGTGCAGTGCCGTTGGCGGCGGCGGTTCATTCGTGTGGTGCTAACGTACAAAAGGAAAAGCCGTCTGGATTCCGGCCTTCGCCGGAATGACGCGGGAGGGGGCCTTCTTCCCCTGACCCCTGAATCCTGACCCCTGAATCCTGACCCCTGACCCCTGCCTTCATCGTCATCCCGTCGAAGGACGGGATCCAGTGTGCAGTGCCGTTGGAGGCGGCGGTTCACGTCTCGTGCTGGTGTGCAAAAGGAAACGCCGTCTGGATTCCGGCCTTCCCCCTACGCCCCTACGGGGCTTCGGCGCGACAGGTCGCCGGAAGGGACGCTTTGCTGAAAAGAAACGGACCACGCGCTTAAGCTCAGCTCGGGCCGGGGGTGTTGTGGTGGTCAAAAGTATGACGACGCGTCAATTGATGCGGCAGTCCCTTTATATAGGTGAAGAGGTTTGTCAGAAGGCCAAAGTCTTTCCCCTTCTTGATCTCCACTTCGGCATGCACCGAGGCGCGCGCTTTTGAACTGGCAAACGCTTTGATCCGCGCCAGCAGGTCCTCGCCTTGCAGATGCCGCCAGTTTTGCAAGATCTCAGCCACAAGGCCGCTTGATGCGCCCAAAAGGCCCATCTTTTCATAAAACCCTTGCGAGACGGCCACCTCGCCCCGCCCAAGGGCTCCGGCTTCTTCTTTGCCGCCTTTTTTCTTTTTCTTTTCTTCGCGCTCGTCTTCGATTTCAAAGTCAGTCATCGGTCATCCTCTATGGTCTTTCCATCCATAAGGCGCACAAAGCTCGTGTCGAAACCTTCGACCGGTTTGCGGTTTTCCATACGGATGATCAAAATTTTCTTGGTTTTCGACAAATAGGCGTTCATTTCGTCGCTGGCCTCCCACTCAATGGGATAGGTGCCGCCCGTATCAAAGATAATCTCCAGCATACGCTTGTCGGTATGATACCCGACCCAAAGCGGCGTCGCCTCAAACGGCTCGTCATGCACCAGGCAGAGCTTTCCGCGCGCGTTAACGACCAAACCAATATTCACGAGCTTCAGCGCTCCTTCTTTTGTCAAAGTGTGCGCCTTGGGGCCCCGCGCACAAAATTATCTCCCTTTGTTCTAGGCAAAGAAAGTTAAGACTCGCTGAATAACAATAAATACTTATGTTTCAATTAATTGGCACTTCCGTCAGTTCATAGACGGCTCAAGAATCTCAAGGGCAGTCAGTCGCGGCACAGTTTGGGCAACCCATTCTCTTTTAGAAAGCATACGAAAAGCGCCGCCTGTTTGGGGCCGCTCAGCGACAACATCAAAGCCAATATAGGGTGTCTTGAGATAGGTTTCCCAAAATAAACCGAGCTGCTTTTGTACCCGAGTCCGTGCCCATGTTTTTTCGAAGAAAGTTTCGTTCATATGCTCCGTCAGCATAAGCAACCCTTTTTCGTGCTTCTGATTAAAGACAGACGAAGCAACAAAAACAAACAAACCCCACAAGCCATCGCCCAACACGGTCGGCTCTTTTTCAATGCGGCTAACACGCCCCAGTCCATTGGCAAGTTCCCAAAAGAGCGGCGTAGGATAAGTTTTATAATGCGCAAAGAAAATGCGTTCGATAATGAGTTCCGCATCACTTGGCCGGACTGATCCTTTTATATAAAGGTCTATTGGGGCACGAAAGGAACGGCAAATTTCTTCTTCCGTCGGCGTTTCTGTTTTCCGTTCGTCCATAATCGTCTCGCTTAAAAAGAAAACCGGGCGCTTATGTTAGTGCGCCTCGGCCCAATTCTTGGCCCATCCGGCTTCCGCCGTCAATGGAATCCGCAAAGACAAAACAGGGTTTGGCGCCTCGCGCATCACTTTTTTCACCAGCTCCGCCGTTTGGTTAATTTCAGCTTCCGGCACCTCAAAGATCAATTCGTCATGCACTTGCAATAACAGTTTGGCCGAAAGCTTGGCCTCGGCAAGCGCGCCCGGCATGCGGATCATCGCGCGTTTCATGATATCGGCTGCTGTGCCTTGAAGCGGCGCATTGATTGCCTGCCTTTGTGCACCTGCGCGGCGCACGCCGCTTTTATCGTTAATATCGGGAATATGGATGCGCCGCCCAAAGAGCGTTTCCACATAGCCATGGGCCTGCGCAAACTCTTTCGTGCGCTCCATCCAATCGCGCAATTCATGAAAGCGATCGAGATAGGCTTGAATGAAACGCCCCGCCTCACCCGGCGCACAACCCAACTGCTTGGCTAACCCAAACCCGCTGATGCCGTAAATGATTCCGAAATTAACAGCCTTAGCCCGGCGACGTTCTTCCGAAGTCACTTTCTCCAGCGGAATATCAAACACCTGCGAGGCCGTCAGCGCATGAATATCCGCGCCTTCGTGAAAAGCTTGAATCAGCGCTTCGATCCCCGCCGCCGCCGCCGCAAGACGCAATTCAATCTGCGAATAATCGACGGAGAGCAACAGACATCCTTCCTCCGCGATAAAAGCGCGGCGAATGGCGCGACCTTCTTCGGTGCGGATGGGAATGTTTTGCAAGTTCGGATCGGTCGAAGACAAGCGCCCCGTGGCCGCCCCGACCAAAGAAAAAGACGTGTGCACGCGGCCCGTACGCGCGTTGATCTTTTCCGGCAACGCATCGGTATAGGTGCTTTTCAGTTTGGCAAGCCCACGCCAGTCCAGCAATTTGCTGGCGATCTCGTGCCCCTGTTCAGCCAAAGGCTCGAGCACCGAAACGCTGGTTGAATAAGCGTCCGTCTTGCCTTTCTTGCCGCCCGCCAGACCCATTTCGACGAAGAGCACTTCGCCAAGTTGCTTGGGCGAGGCCAAATTGAACGGATGGCCCGCGCAGGCATGAACTTCAGCCTCAAGCGTTAGCATGCGCTTGGCCAACGTGCCGCTTTGCGCTCTCAAAACAGAAGGATCAATTTTCACGCCCGCCGTTTCCATCGCCGCAACAACAGGCACCAAGGGCCGCTCGATGCGCTCATACACCGTCACAAGATGCTCGGCGCGTACTTGCGGTTTCAAAATCTGCCACAAGCGCAACGCCAAATCGGCATCTTCCGCGGCATAAGCCAACGCTTGGTCAAGCGGCACGCGATCAAACGTGATCCGCGCTTTGCCCTTACCCGTTACTTCATCGAAGGAGATCATTTTATGCTGGCAATGCAAAAGCGCCAGCTCGTCAAGCCCATGCCCATGCGAGCCCGCCGCCAAAACATAAGACATCAGCATCGTGTCGTCATAAGCTTCAACGGTCAGGCCGTGCTGGCCCAAAACCTGCGCATCGTATTTCAAATTATGCGCAATTTTCAGCACAGAGGGATCGGCCAAAAGCGGCTTCATCACAGCCACAAAATCCTTGAGCGCGATTTGCTTAGGCGCATTGATCGGCGCAAAGGCAAGGCCGCCTTCCTGCGCCGCACCCTGCGGATCGACATGCCCAAGCGGAATATAGCAAGCCCGCCCGGGGGCCAAAGCCAATGACGCACCGACGAGTTTAGCTGTGCAGGCTTCCAGCGAATCCGTTTCGGTATCAAGCGCGACATAACCTTGCGCCTGCGCCGCCTCAACCCAGCGCCGCAACGCCGCGATGTCTTGGATCAGCTCATAATCCTGTTTGACCGCAGCGATAGGCAAGGACGCTTGCGGCGCGATTCCTTCGACAGGCGCAGAAACACGAACCGCTTGCTTGGCTTCGCCCGGCGTCGCATTCAACCGTGCCAAAAGCGAGCGGAATTCTTGTTCCTGCAAAAAGGCCGCGAGTGATTCCTTGTGATCCGCCTCGACAAAAATATCATCAATCGCCATCGGCATCGGCGCTTGATCATCGAGCGTCACCAGCCGTTTGGAAATCCGTGCCAGCTCGGCGTTTGCAATCAACGCCTCGCGCCGCTTGGGCTGCTTAATCTCACCAGCGTGCG
>Ga0209800_10002543_pt1 | contig 15982 bp, 10 predicted proteins | sample Higcelweek8metaG_FD_187174 | JGI IMG/M metagenome (GOLD analysis project Ga0209800, IMG submission 187174) | Freshwater pond sediment microbial communities from the University of Edinburgh, under environmental carbon perturbations - High... | ecosystem: Environmental > Aquatic > Freshwater >...
CAAATGTCGAATGTCAAATAATCCCGTAGGGATGACATTATGATAGCCCGTAAAGTCGAATGTCCGTAAAGTTGAAAGTCAATTGTCAAATGTCGAATGTCAAATAATCCCGTAGGGATGACATTATGATAGGCCGTAAAGTCCAAAGTCCGGAAAATGACGGTCCCTCTGCCTCAACCTCTACCTCTACCTCATTCTCATCCTAAAACAATCTCCCCACCTTTGATGACATCACAGAAACTATTCATGCGGATACTTATACCACCGACACTCCTTCACTTATATTAATCTTATTACTTTTAACAGATTTTCATTATTCTTAACTTGTACCCCGAAACTCATAAATAGAATAATAATGTCTGACAGCAAAGAGCTTCTTGAAAAGCTATCGGTTTGCGTCGAGTTTGGTAAGGTTGATATAAAATCACCATATCCTCCCGCTATGAGAGATCAGGAAGGTGCATTTGAACTCACAAGAACTGCTCTTCAAGAAGGCATAAGCCCTACTGAAATACTTGAGAAAGCGCTCATCCCTGCTATGTCAAGGGTCGGGCAAAAATTCAGCAGGAATGAAATATTTGTTCCGCAGATGCTTATGGCAGCCAAGGCGATGGGTAGTTCAATGGGACACATTAAGCCGTACTACCTTAACGGTCAGGCGAAGCGAAGGGGCACTTTCATAATAGGGACTGTCTCCGGTGATCTGCATGATATCGGCAAGAATCTGGTTGCGATGATGATAGAGGGCGCCGGATGGGAAATAATCGACCTCGGTGTGGATGTCAGCGTTGACAAATACATTTGCGCCCTGGCTGATCACCCGGGTGCCGTAATAGGACTGTCCGCGCTTCTAACGACCACTATGGAGAATATGAGGGAAACCGTAGTCGCTGTCAGAGAAAAGTATCCGTCACAAAAGATTCTTGTCGGGGGAGCTCCCGTTACACAGGAGTTCTGTACAAAAATCGGAGCTGACTTCTACTCACCTGACCCGCAGGGAGCCGTAGAATATCTTCAGACTCACGCCTGATTCATCTACCACCATACAATATCAATCATGATATCAGAAGAAAACTAATACTAACAAATGAAAACAATTCTTCGGGGAAGCACAAAAGAGGTTGTTATCGATACAGAGGGTCATGTTGTCATTATTGGTGAATCCATCAATCCTACAAGGAGAAAAAAATTGGGTTCCACCCTCCAGGAAAAGGATTTCGAATATATGCTATCGCTGGCGAAAACCCAGATTGATGCATCGGCCGATGTACTTGATGTAAATGTAGGTTTCCCGGGGGTGGTGGATGAAGAACTGCTGCCAATGGCAGTCGTCGCCCTGCAGGATCATTTTGACATTCCCCTGTGTCTTGACTCACCGAACCCGAAAGCTATCGAGGCCGCTCTTAAGGCTGCAAAGGGCAGATGCCTTATCAACTCAGTCAATGCAAAGGAGGCTTCACTGCAGAGGCTACTTCCTGTGGCGGTTGAATACGGAGCCGCCATTATCGGACTGGTGCTTGATGACCGTGGTATCACAAATGATCCGGAGAAAAGACTCAGAATAGCAGAGAAGATATTAGAGAGGGCAATCAAGGCCGGCCTGAGAGCTGAGGATGTAATTATTGATCCGATGGCCATGGCTGTCAGTGCCGATGCACGGGCTTGCATTGTTACCCTTGAAACAATAAGGCTTGTTCGTAAGAATCTGGGTCTGAACATAACACAGGGTGCAAGCAATATCTCATTCGGTTTGCCTGACAGGGAAGATATTAACAATGCTTTTATGGCACTGTCAATCATGAACGGACTGACCTGCCCTATCGCAAATCCCGAAAAGATAACGGGACTGGTCCGGGCAACCGACCTGGTTCTGGCACGTGACGATTATGCCGTCCGGTTTATTGAGTATTATCAAAACACATTAAGATCCTGAACAGACTCACATATTCATTAAGGGAACTGATCCCCGCCGCTGATGCACTGGAAAGGTCAATGGGCTACAGGACGGGAACAGCCCCCGAGCCCGTCACTCTGCTTATTAATGAAATAATGGAGGAATTTTTTACGTTGGGTGGGATCAAAGCCGAGTACACAATCTTTAACGAGATCAGTTTTCATCAGGCAGAAAAGTCCCTTCAGGTTGAAGGTGTCACTTTTAATATCAAACCGATAATTTACAGGCAAATTAGACAGGCCGAGGCGGTCGCATTGTTCATATGTACTGCAGGGCCTGTGATCGGTGAGTTGAGCCACGCCAGCATGAAAGGCGGTGATTTGTTAAAGGGATATGTCTATGATGTTATCGGCTCAGAAGTTGTTGAAGCCGCTGCCGACAGGATGCAGGAGCACTTGCGTCTGAAAATGGCTGCCACCGGAAGCAGGATCTCAAACCGTTTCAGTCCGGGTTATTGCGGCTGGGATGTAGCAGAACAGCACAAGCTGTTCGGATTTTTTAAAGACAATTACTGTGGGATCACTCTCACCGAATCAGCCCTGATGAATCCGATAAAGTCAGTCAGCGGGATCGTTGCTATAGGCAGGAACGTTCGGTTCACACCTTATCAGTGCAATATATGCCAGGATAAAAATTGCATCTACAGAAACAGAAAGCCTAAAGTCTGAAATTCCAATATGCAGTTGCAGTATCATGGCAGTTCCATCGCCGTGGCGCAACCCGATATTCTCCTTTACTGAGATTATCTAAGTGTCTGAAATCATAGAGTTACAAATGTCGGTTAAACATTAATAAGAGTGGTCGGGTAGATAAAACTAAATATTTTTAATAACTTTTGCAACCGATTGCAGGGCAGTGTGGCCGGCATCACTCATTAAAAGAGATCAGGCCCCTTGCCGAAGACCTGTTCGCCTGCCCCGCAATAATGAACCAATAAATAGAAGTCAGCATGTTGTTACTTGGAATTGATTTAGGCAGTTCATCTGTAAAGGTGTCAGTGATTGACGGTGAATCAGGCAAATGCATTGCCTCTGCCTTACACCCCGAAACCGAAATGCCGATTCAGGCACCTTCACCCGGATGGGCCGAACAGGATCCGGAAGTGTGGTGGGCTAACCTTAAAGTTGCCCTTGGAGACTGTCTGGGTTCGCTTGGGGAGAGGAAAAAATCAATTGGTGCCATCGGTATCTCATACCAGATGCACGGACTGGTCACTGTTGACAAGGACCGGAAAGTGCTGCGTCGCTCGATAATATGGTGTGACAGCAGGGCTGTGGATATCGGTGACAGGGCTTTTCAGAAAATGGGAAAGGACTTCTGCCTCCATCATTTGCTTAATTCACCCGGCAACTTTACAGCTTCCAAACTGGCATGGGTGAAGGAAAATGAACCTTCGCTGTACAGGAAGATAGACAAGATTATGCTTCCCGGAGACTTCATAGCCATGAGGCTCACAGGCGAGATCAGGACTTCATTCACAGGGCTTTCTGAAGGCATTTTCTGGGACTTCCGCCGGAATGCAGTATCTGAGGAGCTGCTTAAATATTTTGGTTTTGATGTCAATATGCTTCCTGAAGCAATGCCATCGTTCTCTGTCCAGGGCAACGTGCTGAAGTCTGTAGCTGCCGAACTGGGTCTTCCGGAAGGTATTCCGGTCTCATACAGGGCAGGAGACCAGCCTAACAACGCACTTTCCCTGAATGTGCTCTCACCCGGTGAGGTGGCTGCCACTGCAGGGACATCGGGTGTTATCTACGGTGTGACCGGTGAAAAGAAATTCGACCCCCTGTCAAGGATAAACACCTTCCTCCATGTAAACAACAGTGAGAGTCAGACGCGTCTGGGGGTGTTGCTCTGTATCAACGGCACCGGGATACTCAATTCATGGATGAAGAAGATTGCGGGAGCAGGATTGACCTATAAGCAGATGAACGCCCTGGCTGCCAAAGTAAAGCCCGGCAGTGACGGTCTGCTCGTGTTGCCCTTCGGCAACGGCGCCGAACGCGTACTCAAAAACAGGGAAATTTCCTCTTCCTTCGCCGGAATAAATTTCAATATTCATACTCCTGCCCACCTCTTCCGGGCATCGCAGGAAGGCATTGCTTTCTCATTCCGGTACGGACTTGATGTAATGAAGGAGACCGGAATAAACCCCGAAATCATAAGGGCAGGCGACACCAATATGTTCCAGAGCCGCGTTTTCAGGGAGGTGCTGTCAAGCGTGACAGGGACCGTCATCAACCTCTGCAACAGTGACGGGGCAACAGGGGCTGCCAGAGGATCAGGAATCGGGTGCGGGTACTATAATGGTGAAAGTGAAGCCTTCAGGGGACTTGAAATTGTAGGAGTGACTGAGCCGCGGAAGTCTTTTACAGGGGTCTACGAAGCCAAATACAGTCAGTGGAAAGAGCTCCTGGAATCCATTTAATATATCGAAACAGAACTATAAAAAGTTACCACAATGATCAAAAAAGGAAAAAATGAAGCGTTTCCCCGTATAGGGAAGATTCAGTTCGAGGGAAGAGACTCAAAAAATCCTCTCGCCTTCAAATGGTATGATCCGGAAGCAAAAGTAGCAGGCAAAAAGATGAAAGATCATCTGAGGTATGCCATAGCTTACTGGCATTCTTTCTGCGGAGACGGTACCGATACCTTCGGAGCGTCAACCAGGAACTTTCCGTATGACGGAATGACCGGTGACGACCGGATAAAGGTGAAGCTTGACATGGCTTTCGAGTTCATCACTAAGATCGGTGCTCCTTTTTACTGTTTCCATGATACAGACCTTGTAGGTGACGGATCTGTTTTTGACATCGAGAAGCGTCTCGATAGAACGGTTCCCATTGTGCAGGCCCTGCAGAAAGAGACGGGGGTGAAATTGCTGTGGGGTACGGCAAACCTGTTCGGCAATCCGCGATATATGAACGGCGCAGCCACCAATCCTGACTTCAACGTCGTTGCCAATGCCGCCGTACAGCTTAAAAATGCAATTGATGCAACAATTGCCCTCGGGGGGCAGAACTACGTCTTCTGGGGAGGTCGTGAGGGCTATCTGTCGCTCCACAATACAGACATGAAAAGAGAGCTCGAGCATATGGCGATGATGCTCACACTTGCACGTGATTACGGTCGGAAAAAGGGATTCAAGGGCACTTTCCTCATCGAGCCCAAACCTATGGAGCCCGCAAAACACCAGTATGACTATGATTCAGCAACAGTGATCGGGTTCCTTCGTCATTACGGTCTGGAGAAGGATTTCAAACTGAATATCGAAGTCAACCATGCCACCCTTGCCGGCCACTCGTTCCAGCACGATCTGCAGGTGGCTGCCGACGCAGGCATGCTCGGAAGCATCGATGCCAACAAAGGAGATTATCAGAACGGGTGGGATACCGATGAATTCCCGACAAATATAAATGAGGTCACCGAGGCAATGATTGTTATTCTCCGTGCAGGTGGTTTTACCTCCGGCGGGATTAATTTTGACGCCCACGTCAGGCGCAACTCCACCGATCCGGAAGATCTCTTCATTGCCCATGTCAGCGGAATGGACACTTTCGCAAGAGCGCTTGTTACAGCAGACAGGATTCTCAAAGACTCTGACTACCTTAAAATGAGAAAAAAGCGGTATGCTTCATTTGACAAAGGCGTCGGAGCACAGTACGAAAAGGGAGAACTGACCCTGGTGAAGCTCAGGGAGTATGCCCTGAAGGCAGGTGAGCCTCAGAAAATAAGCGGCAAACAGGAGCTGTACGAGCAGTTGTTGAATACATACATTTAGCCACGGATGGCTCTTTTTACTCCTCTCCGCCGGTGGCAGCCCGCCTTCCGTCCCTTTGGCCGTAGCGGGTTGCCCGGCAGAATGCTTGCATTTACCGAGAGATGCGTCAAGGGGCCTCTTTTCGGCTGCCGCATGTGCGGTAACTGTCTCCTTCAGGAGACCGCCTTCATCTGTCACATGGAGTGCCCCAAGGGCATCAGGAACGGTCCCTGCGGAGGAGTGAACAACGGATACTGTTATGTGGATCCGAAGCGAAGATGTGTATGGGCCCTGATCTACGAGAGATCCCGAAGAATGCACCGCGAACACAGATTGTTGGAAGTATTGCCGCCGGTAGACTGGGACCGTGCAGGAACTGAGACCTGGGGTGAAGTGGCAAGGAAAGTCAGAGAGGCAGGATTCAGAAGGATTTTCTTTCCGGCGGGTAGAATGGGTAATGCCCGGGGACAACAACAGGGTCGGTCGTGGCGACGTATAACCGGCAATAACCTGGAGGAACTGGTTTTCAAACCCATCCGTCAGCCTGAATGGTGGAAGGGAGATCAGGAGTACCACCCGCCGGCAGTGACTGTACCTCAGTCTTTTCTGGAGACCAGCCTCCGTGCCGGGAAGTTCATCATCACTTCGGAAATTACACCGCCACTCAGTGCGTCAGCAGACAGGCTTTTTGAGAAGATAGAACTTATAAAGCCCTGGGTCTCTGCAATTAATTTCACAGACGGCTCCTCAGCCATACCGCGGATGTCAAGCATCGCATGCTGCAGTGTTGCTGCTGCTCACGGAACCGATCCCGTATTGCAGATATCGGCCCGTGACAGTACCCGGTCAGGCCTGCAGTCACAGGCTGTTGGGGCAAACATATTAGGGGTGAAAAATATCCTCTGTCTCTCCGGTGACAGTCCGCGGGTAGGGCCTAAACCAAGGGGTAATCTGAACATTATAGACGTTGATTCTGTGCAGATGCTCTGGATACTCAGGAGAATGAGGGACGAGGGTATATGGCTCGACGGACGGGAAATGAAGCACCGGCCTGAATTTTTCCTCGGTGCCGCGGCATCGCCCTTTGCACAGGATCCGTCACTTCAGGTTATCAGGGACAGGAAGAAGATCAATGCAGGTGCCCAGTTCTTCCAGACCAACCTGATATTTGACCCTGACCGCCTCGACAGTTGGCTCGAGAACCTCGAAAAACAGCAGTTACTTGATAAGGTCTACATACTGGTGGGTGTAAGTCCGTTAAGGACTCTGAACATGGCAAAATACCTGAATGACAGGATCCCCGGTATCACCGTGCCGGATCATATTATGAAACGCATGGAACAGGCCGGTGCCGATGCTTCCGCGGAGGGCATCAGGATTGCCGTGGAAACGATCCGAAGGCTGAGGACCAAACCCGGTATAAACGGTGTCCATATTATGCCACTGGGATGGGAGGCAGCCGTTCCGCAGATTGTCAGCGCCTCTTTCTAATATTCCGGCAATAGACTACATTTGTAATAGAACGCTGTTACGATGAAACTCCTGACATCAAGAGAGCTTGCCAGGGCTACAAACCTGGATATCCCCGGAGGCAATATAATTGCCAAGGCGCTGATGCAGATTTTTCGGTACAATAAGCTCAACAGGGTTTATTCATCGTCATATGACAAGGACCCTGTAATCTTCATCAATTCAATCCTGGATCACCTTGATATCAGGTATGAAGTGCCTGAGAAGGATCTTGAGAACATTCCTGTCGAAGGTCCGTGCATGACGATATCAAATCATCCGTTCGGGGGCATTGATGCCCTAATCCTGCTTAAGATTCTGACTTCACGCCGTACAGATATCAAGGGAATGGCCAATTTTCTGCTGCAGAAAATAGACCCGCTGAAAGATTACATTATTCCAGTAAATCCTTTTGAGACACACAGTGAGGTGCAGTCTTCCTTCAAAGGCATAAAGGAAGGTCTGAACTATGTCAGGGAGGGCCATCTGCTGGCTATCTTTCCTGCAGGAGAGGTGTCGACATACCAGACTGAGTCCAACCTTATCATTGACAGGGAATGGAAGGACTCAGCGCTCAAATTCATTAAGGTGGCCGAGGTACCGGTGATCCCGGTTTATTTCCACGGGACTAATTCACGGTGGTTTCATATACTTGGCAGGATACACCCGTTGCTCAGAACGGCCAAGCTGGCATCGGAGCTATTCAACAAGCGAAACAAGAACATCAGGATCAGGATAGGCAAACCGATTACAGTTAAAGAGCAGTCCGAGTTCCGTGATATTGCCCGTTATGGGCGCTATCTCCGGGCAAGGACATATTCATTGGGATCCACACTGGAGGCAAAAAAATTCTTTTTTAACAGCAATGCCGGAAAGAACAAGAGCAGTGTGCCGGTGGCTGAACCACAGCCGGTGGAGGTGCTCCGCGAAGAGTTTTACCGGGTGCGTCAGACAAATGAGCTTTTAACGAGTAAAAATTATTCTGTCATTTTTGCTCCCACACAGACCATTCCTCATATTTTCGAAGAGATAGGCCGCCTGAGGGAGCTCACCTTCAGAGCCGCCGGTGAGGGGACCAACAGGGCTACCGATGTCGATGAGTTTGACTTCTACTATCATCACCTTGTAATATGGGACACCGATACGGATGCAATTGTAGGAGCATACAGGATAGGCAAAGGCAAGGAAATATACAACCAGTACGGGATCAAGGGGTTTTATATCAATACCCTTTTTCGCATAAGTAATACGTTTGCTCCTTACCTCGGAGAGGCTATGGAGCTTGGCAGATCATTCATCGTGGCTGAATACCAGCGCAAGGCGCTGCCCCTCTTCCTTCTCTGGAAAGGCCTGCTTACAGTGCTCCTTGAAAATACAGATTACCGTTACCTGATCGGACCGGTGAGCATAAGCAACGACTTTTCGGAATTCTCAAAATCGCTTATCGTTCAGTTCATCAAGGATAATCATTATGATCCTGATCTTGCGGCACTTATTAAGCCGCGCAAAAAGTTCACCATCCAGGTCGACAGGCGGGTCGACAGCCGGATAATAATTGACAGCGCAGAGAAAGACATAAACAGGGTTGAGAAGGTTGTAAGCGATGTTGACAACGGGTACCGGATTCCTGTACTGCTCAAGAAGTATCTTGAGATCAATGCGAAGATTATCGGATTTAATGTCGACCCCGATTTTAACAACTGTCTTGATGGTCTTATATTGCTGGATGTATATAAACTTCCTGCTGATTTTGTGAAAGCACTTTCAAAGGATCTGAGCGAGGAGAATCTCAGAAAGAGATTTGAAAATCCGCTATAAATAAAAACCCCGGTGGCATGCCGGGGTTTTGTTAAGGAATAATTACTTCCTAGTAGAACTTATATCTCATGTCAACCACCTCTTTCTTATCTCTTAAGGCCTGGTACGCTTCATATGAAGCTCTGATCTCATAGTTGGAGGCCAGTCTCTCGCGGACAAGTGTAAGATCTTCTGCCACTGTCGGAGCGGCGCTGTTAACCACAAAAACATATACGCCGTTATTTCCGGCCACAGGCTTTGAGATAACACCGGTCTCAGAAGCCGAGGCAGCTGATATCAGTGCAGGTTCAACGCCTGCCCCGGGCACAGAGTATGACCTGAAGTTGATGCCGGTGGCATCCTGGACAGTAGTATTATAATGGGAAGCAATGTCATAAAGGGTCTTGCCCTCTGCTGTCAGCTTCTTAATCTCATCGGAGATAATCTCACCTTTCTTTTTCCTGGCGAGGATAAACCTGATGTCAGTTGTGACATCCTCCACCGGGGCAATGCCTTCCTTCTGAATGCGGGTACAGTAAGCCACAACATACATGTCAGGAAGCTCGAATATCGCCTGGGAGCTACCGTCAAGGACTATGCTTCCCTTTTCACTCCGCTCGAAGAGCGACATGACAAGACCTCTTGACTGGGTCAGGCCGGGAAGCTCCTTCTGTTCAGGAGTCACATTCAGTGCCAGCTTCTTGTTGAGATTACCGGCAGCCACCGCCTTGTTGAATTTTTCGTAGGTGTCATTTGTGCCTGCAAACTGTGATGCTTCTGCATAAATCTTCTGGGTGGTTGCATTGCTCGGTATCACCTTACGGTCTACAACCCCGATATCATATTTTCTGACTTTTTTGCTCTGGTCGAGGATTTTGATTATGTGCACCCCAAATGATGTCTCCACAGTCACAAGGTCACCTTTACTCCCTGTGAAGCAGGCATTATTGAACGGGACTATCATAATTCCTTCACTGAACCACCCGAGATCTCCGCCTACAGGGGCAGAGCCCTGATCATCGGAAACTGCCATGGCAAGTGTGCTGAAGTCGATTCCTGCCCTAATAAGCTGCATGAGACTGTCAGCTTCAACCCTGGCCTGTGTCAGTGTCCTTGTCTGACCGGGGGTCAGGAGGATATGAGCAGCCCTCACAGAATCGGGACGGTCAGCAATGTCAACGATGCGTGCAATCTTGTAAGCCCCGTCTTCGAAATATGGTCCTGTGACAGAGTTCAGGTCTCCCTCCTCAGCCAGCGGGCGGAGTGATTCCGGCAGCTCGGACAATGGAATATAAAACCCTGTATGGCGGGTGTCAGCGGTGAGGTTTATGTACTGGACTTTGTCTGTGGCAGCTGCGAACTCAGCCTTTTCGTTTGTAGCCCAGAGCTCAGCTTCCTTCAGATCGCTTTCAGAAGGAAGAATGTCGAAAACAATATATTCCATATCCCTGACGGCGGTGCGCTTAAAGTCGTCCTTATGAGCATCGTAGTATTTTTTGATCTCTTCGGTGGTAATATTGACAGTGCTGTCTGAAACAGCAGCATAATTACGCATTGCATAACTGAAATTCACAGTCTGTTTTGCAAGTCCGGCCTCAAATTCCGACTGTTTGCCCGTCACGTACAGGCCCTTTGACATCAGGCTGACAAGTTTGGAATTGAGTTTGTCATTAATAATCTGGTTCTCGAAGAAAAGCCAGTATCTTTTCGTATTTTCATCGGTTTCGGTTGCTTTCAGGAAGTTGACAAGGAATGATTTGTTGAACATTCCTGTCTGCGGGTCTGTAAAGAGCTGCTGCACAATTGGATGAGGATTATCTCCAAAAACCAGCATTTCCACTTCCTCCGCACTGACGGCAAGACCGGTTTTTTTGTATGTCTTACCCATAAGTCTGTCAGTGAGAGTCTGCTGCCATATCTGCTCCCTTATACTCTCAGCCATCTGTTCGTTGATGTCAGTTGAGCCGGACATTTTGTATATCTCAGTCAGTTCCTGAACCTTAGCCTCAAATTCGGGGTACTGAATGACCTCACCGTCAATGCGGGCCATCTCATAATATTTATTCGCTTTTCTTCGCTGGGCGTTGTTGTTGCCAAAGAAATCACTGATCACAAAAAGCAGCAGTGACAGCCCAATAACGCCTGCCACCAATGGTCCTGCCTTCTCTCTTAAAGTCTGAAGTACTGACATCGGAAAACTGTTTATCTGATTGAAGTTACCTGTTTAAAAATACAGGCGACAAATATAACAAAATTCAGTAAAAAAAACGGCCGCTCATTATTCTCTGTTTGGGGCGACCTGTAAAAAGTGATAATTCTCATTTTCAAGTTTTATCTTGCAGTTAATAAATAACTTGAAAATCTAATTATTAGAAACAGCTCGCAATGTCAAAGAATCTGAGAGGGCTTTCTGAAAGAAAGGGGTTGGAACATGGTCTCTATGAAGAGATTGCCACGGCCGGGAGCAAAGGGCAGGGGTTAAATGACAAAAATCTTGAAGCGGCAATTGAAAGGTTTCTGGTGGGAAAATCACTCGTCCTTGGCGTTAGTTCGTTTTACGATTTTCTTTCTGCAGAGCACAGAGGGAAAAAGGTTTTTGTATGTGACGGTACGGCATGCCTCACTTCAGGCAGGCAGGAGGTGGTGAAAGAAAGTCTCCTTGAAAGGTACAGGGAAGAAGAGATAGGCACGGTGTCATGCCTGGGGCATTGCCACTCGAATACTGCATATCTGGGTGATCACGGAGTCTTATCAGCTGAAGATCATAAACCGGCAGACAAAAAGATCTTCACCGGCACCAATGCCGGAAATCCTGCACTTATTGCACCAACCGGGAAAATAAGTGAATATTATTCTGTTATAAATGAATATGAAGACCGGTCAGGAGCACTCAGGGAAATTGAATTGTCAGGCCTTCGCGGAAGGGGCGGAGCAGGTTTTCCGTTTCACCTAAAGGTAAAGTCATCTCAGGAGGCCAAATCAGACAGGAAGTATGTTGTATGTAATGCAGACGAAGGTGATCCGGGAGCTTTCTCGGATAAATGGCTTCTGGAGGAACGGCCGCATTCCGTTCTCTTCGGGATGCTTATGACAGGGCTCATTACCGGGGCTGATACCGGGGTGATCTACATACGTGGCGAGTACCCCGGGGCAGTCGGAATTGTTAAGGAAGCAATACTCCGGCTTGACAGTGAGAATATTGTGGGCGGGCTGTTGCGGGGGTCAAAGTTCAGGTTCTATGTTGTAGAGGGCTCGGGTGCATATATTTGCGGGGAGGAGACATCCCTGCTCAACTCGCTTGAGGGACTGAGGCCGGAGGTGCGAACACGCCCGCCCTTCCCGGCTGTGTACGGGCTTTTCGGCAAGCCAACGGTCCTCAGCAACGTGGAGACATTCGCCAACCTGAGATATATCCTGAAAGAGGGAGGAGCGGCGTACGCTGCCCTGGGAACTGAAAAATCGCCGGGGACCAAGCTTGTTTGCCTCGACGGTGTCTTCCGCAGACCCGGTCTTTACGAGGTGAAGATGGGCACACCGCTGAAAGAGGTTCTTAACGTGATGGGCGGAGGTACGAGGTACCCCGTAAAGGCGTTCCAGGTGGGCGGGCCTCTGGGTGGAATTGTACCGGCCTCGAAGGTTGATGACCTGACTCTCGATTTCGAGTCGTTCAGCCGCGAAGGATTTCTGCTGGGTCATGCCGGTATAGTATCAGTTCCGGAGGATTTTCCTGTAATAAAACTTCTGGAGCATCTCTTCGAATTCACTAAAAAAGAGTCTTGCGGGAAGTGTTTTCCCTGCAGGATAGGCTCCATCCGTGGTAAGGAACTGCTGACGGGAGCCTCAGAGAGTGGCGAGAAGATTGACAGGCAGCTCTTTGAAGACCTGCTTGAGACGATGCAGCTTGGATCACTGTGCGCACTGGGTGGCGGACTGCCATTGCCGATCCGGAATGCACTGCAATATTTCAGCCGGGAGCTGGATGGTTATTTCACTTCAAAAACTTATGGTCATGAATGAAATAGCATATATTGACAACAAGCCGTACCCCGTAATTGCAGGTGAAACAATACTGGACTTTGTAAGAAGGGTGCAGGGACGTGAAATCATACCTACCCTTTGCCAGTCTGACAACCTTGAAAACTACGGTTCCTGCCGCATCTGTTCGGTGGAAGTGGCACTCAGGGAGAACGGTCCCGCCAGGGTCATGGCATCATGTCATACACCTGTTTCGCCGGGATATTATATATACCATTCGACGGAAAAGATTAAACGGCTCAGGAAAAATATTCTGGAGCTTGTATTAACCGATTATCCTGAAGAGAAGCTCATTCCGGAGCCGGGCAGGCTCCCCACGGAGTTTCAGAAGACTGTGGCTTCAGTCGGTATAACTTCAGTAAGATACCCGAAGAATCATGAACAAGCAGTCTTTGCGCCTGACCGGAGCCATCCCTATATCTGGTCTGATATGTCAGAATGTATTAACTGCTACAGATGTGTAAGAGCCTGTGACGAACTGCAGGCGGAACATGTGCTGGGGGTATTCGGACGCGGACCGGGGAGCAGGATAATCAAGGGTGCAGACAGTGCTTTTCTGGAATCATCCTGTGTCTCCTGCGGGGCCTGTGTGCAGACATGTCCCACGAATGCAATTTCAGACCGGTATGGCACAAAGACTCTTGCGGCCGATAAGATCGTCCGCACAACCTGCACATACTGCGGTGTGGGATGTAACCTGGAGGTGAAGGTCATTAACGGTGCTGTCAGAGGCATTCAGGCACCATTGGACAGCGAGGTTAACCGTGGCCATACCTGCCTCAAGGGAAGGTTTGCTTTTGAGTTTTACAACCATCCTGACAGGCTCCGCTCTCCTATGATAAAGAAGGATGGGAAGTTTGTGGAGGTATCATGGGAGGAGGCTTACAGCCATACTGCAAAACGGTTCAGGGAGATAAAGGAAAAGTACGGTGCTGACGCCCTGGCGGGAATTTCCTCTGCAAGGTGTACAAACGAGGAGAACTACCTGATGCAAAAATTCTTCAGGATAGTCATTGGCACCAATAATATTGACGGTTGTGCACGGGTATGTCATGCCCCAACGGCAATGGGAATGCAATGGGCTTACGGTACGGGTGCTGCAACCAACTCGGTTGAGGAACTCTATAAGACAAAATGCATACTTATAATTGGGGCCAATCCAACCGCAGCTCATCCGGTTACAGGGGCCAGGATTAAAGCCGTTGTTGAGTCGGGAACGCCGATGATAGTAATCGATCCGCTTAAAATAGAACTGGCACGACTTGCAAAATATCACCTTCAGATAAAACCGGGTACGAACGTGGCTGTGCTCAACCTGTTTGCGAGGTATATCCTTGAGGCGGAACTTGTTGACAGGTCATTTATCGGGTCGAGAACTGAAGGATGGGATAGTTTTGAACATTACCTGAGAAACCTTGATATTGATAAACTTGAGAAAATCTGCGGTGTGGACCGTGACCTCGTTAAAGCTGCAGCGGTGGAATATGCGTCTGCTGAAACAGCCATGGAGTTCCACGGACTGGGGGTCACTGAGCACTGGCAGGGCACCAAGGCAATAACGTTGTTGTCAAATATTGCAATGATGACCGGAAACATCGGCAAGGTGGGGTCAGGTATCAATCCTCTGCGGGGCCAGAACAATGTCCAGGGAGCAGCGGATATGGGAGTGCAGCCACATCAGGGAGCTGGTTATCTTGATGTCACAGATCCGGCAAATATTGCCTTGTATAATGCTTACTACGGAGCTGTGCATCCCTCGAAAGTCGGGTTGCGTATTCCGGAAATGTTTGAAGCCGCTCATAAAGGAGGGCTGAAGGCTATGTGGATTATGGGGGAGGACCTTCTTCAGACAGACCCCAATACATGTCATGTGAAGGGAGCGCTGGAAGGACTGGAGTTCCTTGTAGTGCAGGAGCTTTTTATGACTGAGACTGCGGGAATTGCGGATGTAGTGTTCCCTGCGTCGTCATTCCTTGAGAAGGAGGGAACGTTCACCAACGGTGAAAGACGGATACAGAAGGTGCAGAAGGCGGTAGAGCCGCTGACCGGCACCAGGGCTGACGGGCAGATAGTGGTTGATATGATGAATGAGATGGGTTATCCGCAGCAGGGCTACTCAGCAGATGTGATCCTCCGGGAGATTGCCGGGATTGTTCCCTTCTTCAGGGGAGTAAGGTGGGATGAACTGGGCAAAAACGGCAAACAGTGGCCGGTAAGGGAGGACGGCACTGACACTAAAATACTTCATACCTCAGCATTCAAGCGGGGGTTAGGCAAGTTTCATTCCTGGGACTTTGAAGAGACACCTGAGCTGGTTGCCAATTCCTCAAAGTATCCTTTTATCCTTACAACAGGGAGGGTTCTGGAGCATTACAACAGCGGCACAATGACAAGGAGGACGCCCAACAGAATGCTGGTCAGGGAGGACATTCTTTATGTACATCCTGCCGATGCCGAGGAGAAAGGATTGAAAACCGGCGATTTTGTGACAATCATTTCCGAACGCGGACAGGCTACAGTGAAAGCTGAGGTTAATGATGCGGTTAAGCCCGGAGTGATCTACACAACCTTCCATTTCCCTGAGACATCAATAAATTTTGTTACAAGCAACATCGGAGATGAATTTACAATGACACCTGAATACAAGGTCGTAGCGGTCGATATAAGAAAATCGTTTTTTGCAGGGCTAAAAAAGGCAGAATGTGATCCCGGATTATAAAAAATACAGAAAAAGTCAAATTAACCCAAAAAAACAGGGGGTATCCTGAAAAAAAATATAAAATATTTGAAAATACAGTAATAAATAAGGGGTAGGTACTGAAAAATGTTTTAGTTTTGCCAAAAACAACAAAATTATGGCAGAATTACGATTCAGTGCACTCAAGGAATTATTCAGCAGGGAACCGGTCGAAATTGATCTTCCCCAC